>Ga0208609_100010_pt1:0-2500 | contig 212718 bp, 202 predicted proteins | sample SubbioR11_8A_Apr_FD_184813 | JGI IMG/M metagenome (GOLD analysis project Ga0208609, IMG submission 184813) | Serpentinite rock and fluid subsurface biosphere microbial communities from McLaughlin Reserve, California, USA - CR11_8A_Apr (SPAdes) | ecosystem: Environmental > Terrestrial >...
GGTCTCGCAGTCAAGCCCGCTTATGCTCTTGCACTCTACGATCGATTGCCAACCGATCTGAGCGGACCTTACGCGCGCCTCCGTTACATTTTAGGAGGCGACCGCCCCAGTCAAACTACCCACCTGACACGGTCCCCGACCCTGATTCAAGGTGCCGGGTTAGATCACCAATCTGCCGAGGGTGGTATTCCAAGGTTGGCTCCACCAAGGCTTGCGCCCTGGCTTCAAAGCCTCCCACCTATCCTCTACACGACAAACCAGTGAACAATGTCAAGCTATAGTAAAGGTTCACGGGGTCTTTCCGTCCTACCGCGGGTAATTCGCATCTTCACGAATAATACAATTTCACCGAGTCTATGGTTGAGACAGCGCCCAAGTCGTTACGCCATTCGTGCAGGTCGGAACTTACCCGACAAGGAATTTCGCTACCTTAGGACCGTTATAGTTACGGCCGCCGTTTACTGGGGCTTAGTTTCAGAGCTTCGCCTTACGGCTAACCCCTCCACGTAACCTTCCAGCACCGGGCAGGCGTCAGTCCCTATACGTCGTCTTACGACTTAGCAGAGACCTGTGTTTTTAGTAAACAGTCGCTTGGGCCGTTTCACTGCGGCCTCAGTCAGCTCACACCGCGAAGGTGATCACCGGCCGAGGCGCTCCTTCTCCCGAAGTTACGGAGCCATTATGCCGAGTTCCTTAACCATAGTTCTCTCGATCGCCTTGGTATTCTCTACCTGCCTACCTGTGTCGGTTTTGGTACGGGCACCGATAGAACTCCCTAGAGGTTTTTCTTGAAAGCATGGGATCACTGACTTCATCGCATTCGATTCGTCATAAGCTCTCAGGCTTAATGTGGGACGGATTTGCCTATCCCACGCCCTACAGCCTTAAACCGGGACAACCAACGCCCGGCCCAGCTACCCTTCTCCGTCACCCCATCGGTAATAACGCGCTACCAGTGGTACAGGAATGTCTACCTGTTGTGCATCGACTACGCCTTTCGGCCTCGCCTTAGCTCCCGACTGACCCTGGGACGATTAGCGTTGCCCAGGAACCCTTAGGCTTACGGCGGAAACGTTTCTCACGTTTCTCTCGTTACTCATGCCAGCATTCGCTCTTCTGTTCAGTCCACCGACGGTCACCCGCCGACTTCAACCCGAACAGAATGCTCCCCTACCACTCCACAATTGTGAAGTCCGCCGCTTCGGTACCATGCTTGAGCCCCGTGAATTGTCGGCGCATGTCCACTTGACCAGTGAGCTATTACGCACTCTTTAAATGAATGGCTGCTTCTAAGCCAACATCCTGGTTGTCTGAGCAAACGCACATCCTTTGCCACTTAGCATGGATTTAGGGACCTTAGCGGGCGGTCTGGGCTGTTTCCCTTTCGACTACACAGCTTAGCCCACATAGTCTGACTCCCGGACTCTAAAGTATTGGCATTCGGAGTTTGGTTGACTTCGGTAAGCGGTGAAGCCCCCTAGGCCATCCAGTGCTCTACCACCAATACTAAACATCCGAGGCTAGCCCTAAAGCTATTTCGGGGAGAACGAGATATCTCCAGGTTTGATTAGCCTTTCACTCCGATCCACAAGTCATCCCCTCCGTTTTCAACCGAAGTGGGTTCGGCCCTCCACGAGGTCTTACCCTCGCTTCAGCCTGCTCATGGATAGATCACCTGGCTTCGCGTCTACGACGTGTGACTATATCGCCCGTTTAAAGACTCGCTTTCGCTGCGGCTCGCTTTTAGCTTAACCTTGCCACACACCGTAACTCGCTGGCTCATTCTACAAAAGGCACGCCGTCACCCTGCCATTTCCGAAGAAACGGCCTTCCGGGCTCCGACTGCTTGTAAGCACACGGTTTCAGGTACTATTTCACTCCCCTCTCGGGGTGCTTTTCACCTTTCCCTCACGGTACTGGTTCACTATCGGTCGTTAGAGAGTATTTAGCCTTGGAGGGTGGTCCCCCCAGATTCCTACCGGATTTCACGTGTCCGGCAGTACTCGGGTGGTCGTCTCGAAGTCACTGCGATTTCGCGTACGGGGCTTTTACCCCCTATGGCCGACTGTTCCAAGTCGTTCCGCTATCACAGCGATTTGTAACTTCGCGCCAGGTCTAAAGGCCCTGACATGACGACTCCCACAACACCACATGCAGCAACGCCCTTTAGGCTTACACATACATGGGTTTGGGCTGTTTCCCGTTCGCTCGCCACTACTAGGGAAATCTCGGTTGATTTCTCTTCCTCGGGGTACTTAGATGTTTCAGTTCCCCCGGTTGCCTCCACTCTGCCTATGTGTTCAGCAGAGGGTAACTGGGCATGACCCCAGCTGGGTTTCCCCATTCGGAAATCCTCGGATTGACGGTTGTGTGCACCTACCCGAGGCTTATCGCAGCTTGCCACGTCCTTCATCGGCTTCTAACGCCAAGGCATCCACCGTGTGCTCTTAATATCTTGATCTTGTACTATTCGCGATCATATCTTGCGCTATGCAGCTTT
>Ga0208609_100010_pt1:5000-212718 | contig 212718 bp, 202 predicted proteins | sample SubbioR11_8A_Apr_FD_184813 | JGI IMG/M metagenome (GOLD analysis project Ga0208609, IMG submission 184813) | Serpentinite rock and fluid subsurface biosphere microbial communities from McLaughlin Reserve, California, USA - CR11_8A_Apr (SPAdes) | ecosystem: Environmental >...
TCTCCTGCGCCAAATCGACCTCAACAATAGGCACATCCTGTGGGATTTCGTGTCGCCTGAAAACCAGATCGAAAGATTCCTCGGCACCTATTGCGGCATCATCCCCATGGTAGATAGCTACTACTCCCTTGGCGAGCTGTCTCTTGACTGTATTTGGATGCAGGACGCCCGCGGCAAGTCCTTTTTCGATGCTTTCCACATCTTCGGCAGGCAAGGCCAAACACGCACGATAGTATTTGAACATGATTTCGTCGGGGATCGACATCACTTTCCCGAACATCTCAGCAGGCTCGTCGGTCAATCCTATATAGTTTCCGTAGGCTTTGCTCATCTTCTGAGACCCGTCAGTCCCTTCGAGCAGGGGCAGGGTCAGGCACACCTGAGGCTCCATTCCATGGCGCTCCATAAGCTCGCGACCGGCGAGAAGATTAAAGAGTTGATCGGTGCCGCCGATCTCAACATCGGCCTTGATTACCACCGAGTCGTACGCCTGAGCCAACGGATAAAGCATCTCGTGAAGTGATATCCCGACACCCTCCCTGAATCTTTTCTGGAAGTCGTCTCGTTCAAGCAATCTGGCAACCGTGAACATGCTTGAGAGTCTCAATATGTCAGCAAAGTTGAGTGGAGCGAGCCATTCAGAGTTGCGTCGAACCTGAGTCGATGAGGGATCTAGCACTTTGAACGCCTGCTCGATATAGGTAGCTGCATTCTCCTCGATCTGCGCTTCAGTCAAAGGGGGTCGGATGGTGTTACGCCCCGAAGGGTCGCCGATAAGCGCGGTAAAATCGCCGATAATCAATACAACCGTATGCCCTAGGTCTTGAAATTGACGCAACTTTCTTAGCGGAACCGCATGGCCGAGATGAAGATCGGGCGCGGTTGGATCGACGCCCAATTTGACCGTGAGCGACCTTCCAGAGGCGAGCTTCGATGCAAGTACCCGCTCCGGTACAATCTCGGCGACTCCACTGCGAATTTGACGCAACTGATCTTCAGGTGAGAGCATAATCGAACTGCAACCTCCTAGGGGCGACGTCTGGTTTCACTTTGTCGCCATCGTAACAACCAGGTAACCTGATGTGGTGGGCAACTATCAACATCTAGCATTTCGCGTCATACTAACATGATATATGTGACTAACAGGGCTGACCTGACTTTCTTTGGAACCGATGAACGATAGAAACGATAAAAACCGCTCGCGCCAGTCGAAAGACGCCCGAAACCCGCAGTTTCGACCCAGAAAGAAACCGGTCAAAGCTGCATCCGGTAAACCATCTCCGACGGCGAAGCATCCAAAACCACCTCGCGCAAGTGCTCGGCAGCGAAGTGCGTCTCCAGGGCGCCCCGCAAAAAAGCCTGACGCGCGACGTCGGCTCACGGGCCGCAAGCGGCTGCTAAGGGTAGCGCTTCTCGGGCTGCTGACCCTCATTACATTGACTGTCATTGCCGGCGGGGTCACATACGCCTCCATACTGAGGGATCTACCCGACCCGGGCGATCCGCTAAAAGGAAGAGATCAGACCTCGGTAATCTACGATCGAAACGGTGAGGTTCTCGCCAAGCTATTTGCCGAGCAAAACCGCACAGACGTTCCCTTTGCCGATATCCCGCAAGACCTGAAGGACGCGGTTCTCGCCACTGAAGACCAGCGATTCTTCGAGCACGAGGGTGTTGATCCGAGAGGCATCTTGCGGGCTCTTTGGGTCACGCTCACCTCCGATGAGGTACAGGGCGGATCGACAATCACTCAACAATACGTGAAGAACGCGCTCATCACACCGGAAAGAACTTTGAGACGCAAGCTCATGGAAGCAGTCCTGGCCTACCAGATCGAGAGTCGATTCACCAAAGAAGAGATACTCGAGCTGTATCTGAACACCATTTACTTTGGTCACGGCGCTTACGGCATAGAGTCGGCCGCTCAAGTGTTTTTCAGAAAGCCCGCAACCGAACTTGGGCTTGCGGAATCGGCGATGCTGGCGGGAGTTATCAGATCCCCGGGCCGCTACTCGCCATACCTGAATCCGGAAGACGCGAACGATCGACGCTCAACGGTGCTGAAGCAGATGCTCGATCAGGGTCGCATAGATGACGCCGAGTTCGAAGCCGCACAGGCGCAGCCGACTGAAACCGCCGGTCTACCCGATAACGATGCGCAGGCACCCTACTTTGTCGAGTACATAAAAGCTCAAATCACAGAACGATACGGCTCGGAGCTGGTATTTCGAGGTGGCATCAGGATAGATACCACGCTGGACATGCGCTTGCAACGTGCTGCCGAGGCGGCAGTCGCAAACCACCTTCAGCAACCGGACGGACCATCCGCGGCCTTAGTGGCGGTCGATCCTTCAACCGGTGAGATTCTGGCGATGGTCGGCGGCAAGGACTTCGAGACCAAACAGTTTAACGTGGCGGTCCAAGGACGCAGGCAACCAGGGTCAGCCTTCAAGACATTTGTGCTGGCAGCGGCGCTACAGGAAGGAGTCGGCACTGAGCAGGTTTTCGAGTCTGGTCCGGCTTCGTTTCAGCTTCCCAACGGGGAGACCTGGGATGTCACAGGCGCAGCGCCAGGCGGACCAATGCGACTGAGGCAGGCTACCGAAAAATCCGTAAACTCCATATTCGCTGAGTTGATCCTGGACATCGGAGCAGAAGAGGTCCTCGACACTGCCAAGCGAATGGGCATTGTTCAAGAGACACAGCCCGTGCCGGCGATTGCACTTGGTGGATTGGATGTTGGTGTTTCCCCGCTTGAAATGGCCGCGTCGTACATACCGCTGGCCGCCGGCGGAACCAGCGCAGTCCCCTTTGGGCTAAAGCGCGTCTCGGATGCCGAGGGGGAAGCGCTTTTCTCGGCAGAGCCCTCGAGGACTGCCGCCATCTCACCGCAGGTGGCCTACCTGACGACCGACATTCTGAAGGGAGTCCTGACGAGAGGAACCGGTACTGCAGCCAGGATAGGCAGACCGGCAGCAGGCAAAACAGGAACGACCCAGGAGTACCGTGACGCCTGGTTCGTTGGATATACCCCGCAGATCGTATGCGCCGTCTGGGTCGGTCACCCCGAGGCGGCCAGAGAGATGAAAGATTCCCGCGGCCGAAACATCACAGGTGGTTCGATTCCTTCCCGGATATGGGCAGATTTCATGAAGGCCGCGCATGAGCCGCTGGAGGTAAAGGAGTTCGCAAGGCCCGAGGGTGTGTCCCAGATAAGTATCTGCTCTGACACCGGTCAAAGAGCCGGTCAGTGGTGCCCCAACTCTTTCACCAGTCTCTACCTCACCGAGCACCTGCCCGATGGGTGTGAGCAGCACACCGGTCCGGTTCAAGTTGAGATACCCGAGCTCATCGGCATGACCAAAGAAAATGCGATCTCTGCGCTTAGAAGGGCACTACTCCCCTTCGAAGTCGTCGAACAGGACGTCCGTGGGGTGCCGGCCGGCATAGTTTCCAGCCAGAACCCACAGGGTAGCTCAATCGGAACCACGGCAACTGTGGTCACCATAGTCGTCTCGGACGGCGGCCGATCAGACAGACCTCCTGTCGCGAGGTTCACCTCCCCTGCTGAAGGAGCAATCGGCCAGGCGGTCACTTTCGATGCCGCACTTTCCTCCGACGATGGAACCATAACGTCATTTCAATGGGAGTTTGGCGATGGGCAGAAGTTGACCGGAAGGCAGGTGACACACACGTACGCCGCGCCGGGCTCTTACTCGGTGACCCTATGGGTGACCGATAACAGAAATCAAACGACCTCCACAACCAGAAACATCACAATCAGATAGGATCACGGTCGCCCTTGATCTGCTTCGCTGGTGCCTGAAAGCATCTTTGGCCGAGCATAAGCGCTCTAGCCGATGCCTCGAAAGAACTGCCCGCTAGTCGAATTTTCCGCCAGGTGCGGCAGCTTTGACGCATGAGCTTTCGATCTGCCGGAGAACCCCTCGATAAGCATCTCGCGGAAGTGCGCCGTGATGCGCTCGGCCCGCTGAGCGTTCTCATGTATAAAGTCCAATCGAACGGCATCCACGCCTGCCTGGATAATTTCCGGTATAGCTCTTGTCAAATCAAGCGGTACCGAATTATAGATACGTGTCCGGCCGGTCGCATCAGTGATCGCTGGAAAAGAGTAGCCTTTCGCGTCTTTTAGAAAGTATCGCTCTTCACGTCTGCGACAGGAGTGGCAGCGCTTTGAGCAATCACCGATCGACATCAAAACGCAATGCTCGGTAATCATGACCTCCTGATATCCATAAACTGAAATACCCACCGGAATTGTGGCATTATGCGCGATACTAGCGATCTGACGCCCGGAAAGTTCCGGCGAGAGCCAAGCAAACGAAGCCCCGGATTTTGCGAGAGCCGCGACGCTGTGCGCATTGGTGGCATTAAGGCTCCAGTGCGCCTCAACGCTTACACTTCTCTGCGACAAGATCGGGATCAAGCCGAGGTTACCGGCAACGACGCTGGGATACTCGGCTGCCAAATCTAGGATATCGGCGATCTCTTCATCGTGCGCGATGCGTGGTAGCTCGAGTGCCGCCGAGGATATCTGTCTCGTGACAGCGTGATCCTGCGTGCCCGCCATAATGACCCGGTTGGCCCCCGCCTGAAGGCACGCTTTGGCCACTGTAGGGCTGGTTGTCCACACAACAATTTGAGGGACATCGCTTTTCGGGCGAGTGCGACTGGGGTTTAGCACAGCAGGAAAGATGCGCTGACGCCCCTCCCAGGGCTTTAGCAGCGACACCTTCAAGGCATCAAGAGCCTCTCTTCTCACCCGGTGAAGCGCTGAGTAACCAAGCCCTGCCTCGGCGGAAAGATCGACACTGACAGACCCCAGGCGGAAAGGCGTACCGCCCAACCGCCCGACGTGCTCGGTGATCTCGGCGGGAGTGATTGGTTTTGTGCGTGCCCGCTCGACCACCGGGCCTTCTACAGCGACCTCAATGCTGCCGTGCGTCGCTGAAACATGCAACGGATGACCGGTGAGCGCCTTTACTCGAAAGTCGACGAGGGGGCCAAAGGTGCCATCTGTTTTGGTAAACGTGCGCCGCGCCGCGCGCTGAAGGGCGGCGTTCACCACGCGAAACACTCGATCACCCTGCGAAACCGAGGCGCCGATATCCACAAAGGGGCTCGAGCCGGCCGGAGCCGTTGTCGCTTGCTGTCCGGCAATCTCGATAGATCCTATCTTCGCAACGTGGCGGCCTCTACCGGTCCACACCTCAACGGTATCACCAATATCCATCGCAACATCGAGCTTGATTTGGGTCCTGCCGGCTCTGACCTGCCCCACTCTCCCTATCGGAATACCTCGGTTGTTGGGGCGGGTAAAGCTCATCATGGTGTTGTCGCGAATTCCTGTCAGATACGCCGAAGAAAATCCCCGGCTGAACGCCTCGGCTAAAATCGATTTCTCCGCGGCCGAGACTTCAAACCCTTCTGGATCGGCGATCGCCCTGTCCAGTGCGCGACGATAGACGCCCGTGACAAGCGCCACATACTCGGGAGCCTTCATCCTGCCCTCGATTTTGAGAGAGCTCACACCGGTCGCGATCAAATCTGGAAGCATCTCTATCGTCGAAAGATCCTTCGTGGATAGCAGGTGCGCTCCTGGGCTGCGCGCCTTTCGACTCTTGGCGTCTTCCAGTTGGTAAGTCAGGCGGCATGGCTGGGCACAGCGTCCCCTGTTTGCCGAGCGACCCCCAATCATCGATGACATCAGGCACTGGCCTGAATAGCAGACGCACAGCGCGCCGTGCGCAAAGATCTCCACCTCAAGATCGGTCGAAGCGACCAGGCGACTCACCTGACCCAGCGCCATCTCACGCGCCAAAGTGACTCGCGAAAACCCTGCACGCCCTAGCTCCGCAATCGTTGGGGTATTGTGAGCCCCGATCTGAGTTGACGCATGCAAGCGAACGTCTTCAAGCTCGGATTTGATCACGCTGGCCAAACCGAGATCTTGCACGATTATCGCATCAGCGCCCATGCTCCAAATCTCATCGACAAGCGCAAGCGCTGAGGCCATCTCATCAGGCAAAATGACAACATTTGCAGTAATGTAGACACGAACACCATGCAGGTGCGCAAGATCAATCGCCTCGGAGAGCTCTTCCGCCGAGAAGTTTTGCGCCCCCAGCCTTGCGTTGAACCGGTCAAGGCCGAGGTAAACGGCATCAGCGCCGTTATTGATAGCTGCCCTCAACGAGGTAGGATCTCCAACGGGCGCGAGTAACTCTGGTCGCCAGTGCGTTTTATGGCTCATTTTCTCATCCATTCGGCAACATAAGTCCAATTTTGTAGAAAAAAATCGATCAAATACGGCAAACTGTAATCAGGAGGCGAAACACCAATAATGTCAAGCTACCGCATACGCGCCAAACGAAGAGCAAGATCGAAGCCGGGCAAAGCTCTCCGCATTGCCCTTGCAACAATCTTGGTCACCGTCCTGATGACGGTGATAGGCGTGGCCGCGGCCTACGGCCTTATCGGGGGTTGGCTTCAAGATCTTCCCGATTATAACGCTCCTGACGCATTCGAGGTTGCCCAGGCAACCCGCATCTACTCGGCAGATGACGTGCTACTGGCAAGATTGTTCCTGGAGAATCGCACTGTGGTTCCGATATCGAGTATCTCGACCTACCTGGTTGAGGCCTCTGTTGCTGTTGAGGACGAGCGCTTCTACCAGCACAATGGCGTCGATGTGAGAGGAATTACCCGTGCATTTGTTCAAGGGGTCGTGTTGGGTGGGGACATACAGGGTGCTTCAACGATTACCCAGCAATACATAAGAAACACCATTCTTCTGGAGGAGCGCACGGATATCACCCTCAAGCGCAAGGTTCGAGAAGCATACCTTGCGCTTGAGCTTGAAAGCAGGAAATCGAAAGAGGAGATTCTCGAGCTGTATTTGAACGCAATCTACTACGGGGAAGGCGCGTATGGCGCGCAAGCTGCCGCGCAAACTTTCTTCTCTAAAGACGCAAACGAGCTGACTTTGGCTGAGGCGGCGCTTCTTGCCGGACTTCCACAACAACCAAGTAGGCTCTCGCCTTTCGGAAATCCCGAAGGCGCTCTCAGTCGCCGCGAGCATGTCCTTCGCCGCATGCTAGTCAACGGATACATAACCGAAGATGAGTTTGAATCGGCAAACGCAGAGCCACTGAGCCTCAAGCGCGCTGATGAGCCACTCCATGGCATCTACGCGGCTCACTATTTTGTCGCTCACGTCAGAAGACTTCTCCAGCAGGAGTACGACCAAGCGCTTGTCTTCAAAGGTGGGCTTACCGTGCACACCACCCTCGACACGCGACTGCAAGGCTACGCGGAAAACGCTGTATTTAGCGCACTCGGACAGCCTGGAGATCCTGACGCCGCCCTTGTATCAGTCGATCCGCGCAACGGTCACATCAAAGCTATGGTCGGAGGACGTAATTACGCTCAGAACAAGTTCAATCTTGCAACTCAGGGCAGTCGCCAACCTGGGTCAGCCTTCAAAACTTTTGTGCTCATAGCGGCAATCGAAGAAGGCGTGCCTCCACACCGCTTGATGGACTCTTCATCGCCGGCTCGAATAAGAACAACACCTGTTTGGGATGTCTCGAACTCGGAGGGTCGCGGCAGAGGGCTTATCTCAATCGACGCAGCCACCCGGGCGTCCGTCAATACGGTTTTCGCCCGCCTGATCTGGGATCTCAACGAACGCGGCGGCTCGACCGGAGCCGAGAAGGTCGCTGATGTAGCGGAGAGAATGGGGATCACGACCGAAATCCCATCGCTGCCCTCTATTGCACTTGGCAGCCAGAATGTCACTCCACTAGAGATGGCATCTTCATACGGAACCCTTGCCACTAGTGGCGAGCACTTTCCGCCTATCGCCATCACGAAGATCCTCGATTCAAGCGGAGAGATTGTTTACGAGTCAAAGCCTGAGGGCACAAAAGCCCTGGAGCCCGAGGTTGCGTTCGCTACTACAAATATACTGCGTGGAGTAATCACTGGTGGAACCGCAAGGCGCGCAGCCATAGGGCGACCAGCGGCTGGCAAGACCGGAACATCTCAGCTCAATCGAGATGCATGGTTCGTGGGGTACACCCCACAGCTATCTACAGCTGTTTGGGTTGGCTACCATGAAACCGAATTGCCCATGAATAACGTCCGAGGTCGGCGCGGCTTCGGAGGCACTTTGGCTGCCCCTATCTGGGCCGATTTCATGAGAGCGGCCCATGAAGGACTTGCGGTGGCGGACTTCGAGAGACAGGACCGACCTAAATACATATGGAAGCGCGAGTGGGATTCGCGAATATCCGTGCCTTCACTTGCCGGCATGTCAAGAAATCAAATCGCCGAGGCACTGGATGAAGCGGGCCTGAAGGCTACGTTCACCGAAGCCTTCAGTGCAACCGTTCCTAGGGGGACAATCATCTCGCAAAGGCCCGAAGGTGCCGAGCGGGTAAGGCAAAACACCGTGATCAACGTCGTCATCTCAAGAGGTCCAGCGCCTGCAGCCGCGCCCGGGCCACCAGCGACACCGCCGCCGGACGACATAGCGCCAACCCCGCCTCCGTCAGAGCCGGAAACGCCTTCAGAAGCACCGATGGGTGGACCTTAATAAGCGGCAACACCTTGAAATCAGCGCTTTACGCGGATCATTCCGGAGCAGGTGAAAATCTCTACCTCGCCGAGCTTTTCTACCTCATCGAGCACGAGGTTCATCCCTATAGCATCGCTTGAGACGTGCCCGGCAATAACGAGGTTCAGGTTGATTTTCTCGGCGTGTTTGCGGTGATCCTCCGAGTAGTGCATTCCAACAAGGGTGCCCACTCCGGCGTCTACAAGCTTGTCGAGAGCCTCGCTCGGGCCCTCAGTGCCACCGGTCATGTCGACAACGATCCTGCCGGCGCGGTTAGACCCTTTGCCCCCAATAACGCTCGGGCCATATCCTTTGCGAGCCGCATCCGCATACTCCGGGATCTCCCGCAGAACCTTTACGATGTCATTGAGTGTCCTGGGCGTCTTCTCGTCGAGGTGCGACTGAACAAACCTGGTCACCGAATTGTCGGCAGGCGTATGGCACGACAGAAAAGCGATGTCCAGCAACCTCGCCGCGTCAACAGCTCGATAGTGGTTTGCGGGCATTATTTTGCGCCGTACCTCTTGTGCTCTTGTTTCAATCAGCCTGTCGCCAGCCGCAACACTAACACCTTGAGCTGCCCATATGTCTGCCTGCATTCCCATGACTTCGTGCATAGACGCATAGCCAATGCCCTCGGGGTGGTGCGCAAAAACTAAATCAACGGGCTTGCCCGATTCCCGCATCCTGTCAGCAAGTAGTATTTCGCCGACCTCCATATCGATACCAACAATGAGCCCGCGGATATCAAGCGCCGGATCCCCAAAGCAGATTCGCGTGTCTGAATAGGGATTGGTTAATTTCTCGCTGTCGAAAAACTCCCTCTCAGCGTCCTCGAGCTTATCGAAAGCTTGCTTCTTTTCAGCCAGTAGTGCCTCGATTTCCTCGGGCGATCTTGGATCGTTGGCTATGCCCTTGTCGACGCATACCTTGTAGATATCTATCAGTTTTATGCTCACGCTGACTCCTATTCTTCGTCTGTTAGGACCGATTGAGTATTTCGCCAATTGCGAAATGAAACAAAAGAGTTGTCTGTCAAATAATACCGTAGTTGAAGCTCGTGTCCGGCACTGAGCCCTATTCGGCCAGACACGGAAATATCTAAATCGGCCGAGTCTCCCTGGAATAGGGCGAACCTGTCCCCATCAAGCCTCGAGCCATTGTCTGCCATGCTAATGCCGAGGGCCTTTGCAAGTCGCCCAGGACCGCGTGTTAGATCCCTGATAGAAGAAACACCCCTGCGCTCAGACATGACCTCGAGTCCAAGTGTCGGCTCAATCGACCTGATCAGCACCGCGCCGGCCTGGCCTTCGGGAAGGCAGACAAAATTGAGCATGTGGTGCATCCCGTAGACAAAATACACATAGGCGCAGTCTGGAGGGCCATACATCGTTGCATTACGGCGCGTTATCCCTCTCGTCGAGGCATGACTTCCCGGGTCGTCTCGGCCTAAATATGCCTCTGTCTCAACGATCTTGCCGCCAGTCGTCATATCTCCGTCTAGCGTAATCAAAGTCTTGCCGAGAAGCGCTCTCGCTACTTGGCGGGGGTCACCTTCGAACAGGCCAAGGGGGACGCGCTCGCATCCTGCCTCAAGCCCAGGGAACGGCTCTCGCATCTTCCAGCCAGTCGATGTCAGAGGCGATCGTTTCATTCACTCGCTCAAGCTGTAAGCTAAGCGCTTCTGGCCCGGTGCCACCCTCGCTGTTTCTTCTGGAAACGACGGAGCGTATGTCAACGAGCTTGCCGGAGTCCTCAGCGAAACTTTGGTGGATCGCAGCCAGCTCCTCAAAAGACAGATCCTGAAGCGTACGGCCAGCTTTTTCACACTGCAAAACGAGCTTGCCGACAATCTCATGGGCCGACCTAAACGGTATCCCCGAGTAAACCAGATGATCCGCAAGGTCTGTGGCGGCCATGAATCCTCCAAGGCACGCCTGATACATCCTATCTTTGTTCACTTGCATCGTTGAAAGCATCGGCGCTGCGACCGTCATGGAATCAATAGTCGTATCTATGGCATCAAAGGCCGCTTCCTTGTCTTCTTGCATATCTTTGTTGTATGCAAGCGGCAAGGATTTGAGCATGGTGAGTAAGGCAACTAAGTCGCCGAGTGTTCGTCCTGATTTACCACGAATGAGTTCAGCAAAATCGGGGTTTTTCTTCTGTGGCATGATGCTCGATCCGGTTGAGTATGAATCATCAAGCGTGATAAAGCCGAACTCCTCGGTCGACCACAGAACCAGCTCCTCACAGAGTCTGGAGAGGTGAATCATCGTGAGCGCGCAAGCGTACACAAGGTCAACAAGGAAGTCCCTGTCGCTTACCGCATCCATCGAATTGGGCGTTACTTGCGAAAAGCCAAGGCGCTCGGCCACAAGGCTTCTGTCTATCGGAAACGTGGTTCCTGCCAAAGCCGCACTGCCCAACGGCAAGAAGTCAGCGGCCTCAAATGCGTGACGAAATCTTGTTGCGTCACGTGAGAGCATCCAAAAGTACGCGAGCATATGATGACTGAAGAGGACCGGCTGAGCCTTTTGCATATGCGTATATCCAGGCATCAAAACAGTCTGATGCATGTGTGCGAGAGTCACGATCGCTTCTCGCAATCGGATGTTGGCCTGAAGCAGATCAAGCGCCCTTCTCTTGGCGTAAAGTCTAGTATCGGTCGCCACCTGATCGTTGCGGCTCCGAGCCGTGTGCAGCCTGCCCCCAGCAGGACCGATTCGCTCCGTCAGTGCGCGCTCTATGGCCATGTGAATGTCCTCATCGGCCACATCAAACTTAAACCGCCCATCGCGAATCTCCCTGAAAATTTCAGAGAGGCCGGCCTCGATTGCGTCCGCGTCATCTTTGGATATTATCTGTTGCTCAGCGAGCATCCGCGCGTGAGCAATGGAGCCCCTTATGTCCTCCTCCCACATTCGCTTATCCGCCTTTAGCGAGGCCCCAAACTCATCCAGAAACCTCGTAGTCGGTTTTTCGAATCGGCCAGCCCAAGGCTTCTTTGGCTCATTCACCTGAACCACCCTTTGCTCTTGAATTTATAACTCGCCTGATTGCAGCAGCCGCGAATCTGGCGGCCGGAAAAGCAAGTAGCGCGCCGGCGCCGATCGCAGCCATGTTATAGGCCCACTGATCTCTGGCAGTGTGCCCCGGAAAGAGAATCGGCAAGGCAGACCCGAAAAGAATCGCGCCGACTACGAATATGTTCTGATTCCTCGATCCACGCGACTCTGTGGAGCCAAAAACGCCTACGATAACACCGATAAAGAGACCCACAAACGAGGAGAACCGAACGGTCTGAAAATCGATTCTCTCGGCGTTCGGAAGCCACGAGAATGCGGCCCCAAGTAGCGCCCAGACAGATATCCATGCGACCCCGGCCAACATAACGCGAATATCACTCTTGCTAATCACTGAGCACCCATCAATCCGCATCCACTCGAGCTCGATTACGCTGCTGCGCCCATACCTTGGCCGGCAAGCCATGTAGCTGCACAAATCCCCTGGCAGCGGTGTGGTCGAAGGAGTCTGCCTCGTCATAGGTCGCAAGCTTATAGTCGTAAAGGGAGTAAGGACTCCGGCGGCCGACAACAACACAGCTTCCATTGAAAAACTTCACTCTGACATCACCTGTCACTAGCTGTTGCGTTGTTTCCACAAAACTGTCGAGGGCTTCTTTTAGCGGAGAGAACCACATGCCGTTATATACGAGCTCCGCCCACTTCTGCTCAACGCCTAGCTTGTAGTGAGCCACCGAACGCTCCAGACATAGCTCTTCAAGTGCCTTGTGCGCGTTTATCAACGCCAGCGCACCTGGAACCTCGTATATCTCGCGAGATTTTACTCCCACAAGCCGGTTCTCAATCATGTCTATCCTGCCGAAACCATGTCGCCCCGCAAGCTTGTTCATGTTAGTGATAACGTCCAAAAAGCTCATTTCCGTGCCATCGATCGCAACGGGAAGGCCTTGATTGAAGGTGAGTGTCACATACTCTGCATCGCCGCACTTTGCATCACCGGAATTCGCAGTCAAAGAGTATATGTCCTGCGGAGGCTCTACCCAGGGATCCTCAAGTATGCCGCATTCGATGGCGCGACCCCAAAGGTTGTCATCGATTGAGTATGGGCTTTCTTTTGTAGTAGGCACCGGAATTCCCCGTGCTTGAGCCCACTCCATAGCCTGATCTCGAGTTTTTAGCTCCCACTCCCTAACCGGAGCAACGATCTCCAGCTCTGGATCAAGGCAAGCGACCCCCACCTCAAAACGAACCTGGTCATTACCTTTGCCCGTGCAGCCGTGTGCAACATAACGAGCCTTGTGAGCATGGGCCTCCTCAACCAGATGCTTGACTATGATCGGCCGTGATAGCGCGCTTACCAGGGGGTAATTGTTCTCATATAGCGCATTTGCCTTCAGTGCCTTGCTTAGATATTCGGCGACATACTCCTCCCGGACATCCTTCACAATCGATTCGACAGCCCCGATAGTTAGAGCCTTCTGGCGCACGAACTCCAAGTCTTGACGCTCTTGCCCCACATCAACGGCAAGTGCAATGACATCCATATCCAAGTTTTCCTGTATCCAGCGAATGGCGACCGAAGTATCCAGTCCGCCCGAGTACGCCAACACACACTTCTCGCGAGCCATATTCTTGTAAGTCCTTTCCAGTTTTAGGGTTCCCAGACCTTTGGGTAAGCTTATTTCCCTCGAAACTTCGACAACTGATCTTTTAGTCGCTGGGCCTCAATCTCATTTTCGGCTATCACAAGCACGGTATCGTCTCCAGCTATACTGCCGAGAACCCCAGCAAGCTCGGCTTTGTCCATTGCCGCCGCCACTCCCGGAGCGGTCCCTGGTGAAGCTTTGACGAGCATTAAATTTCCACTATGCACAACGTCGACCACCAGCTCAGAGATCATACGCTGAAGGTGCAAATCTTCTGCGAGCACATATATCCCCTCGGGGAGTTTGCGCAGGCCCAGGTTGGAAATATCCCTCGACACGGTCGCCTGTGTGCAGTTTAGGCCTCGCCTCATTAGGCCCTCTACAAGATCTCGCTGGGTACGTATCAACTCTTCTCGAACAATCGCCTTTATCAGGCTCTGTCGCTCTTCACGCTTCCCCATAAAATCACTTCACTTTCTTCTTCCCGCAACAAAACGATCAGGCCTTTAGGCAATTACCAGTGAAAGTAACGCTTTCTGTACGTGCAAGCGATTTTCTGCCTGCTCAAAAATCAGAGAGTTAGAGCCATCCAAAACTGCATCGGTGACCTCTTCCCCGCGGTGCGCCGGCAGGCAATGCATGAATACCGCGTCACGGTCAGCGAGTTTCATCATGCTCTCATCTACGCAGTACCCGGCAAAAGCCAGAAGTCTATCTGCGCGCTCGTCTTCCTGCCCCATCGACGTCCAGGTATCCGTTACGACAATGTTTGCACCGCGGACCGCTTCGCGGGGATCTCGCACCAGGTGAATGCTCGCCTTTGTGCTATTGCCGAGGAGACGAGCTTGCCTCACAACCGCGTCTGGAGGCTCATACCCAGCTGGAACGGCGATAACAACGTTCATGCCAGCAATGGCTCCAGCAAGCATGTAGGTATTAGCCATGTTGTTCCCATCACCTATGTACGCCAAGGTGAGACCGGAAAGCTTTCCGAAGTGCTCCTCTACTGTCAGCAGATCGGCGAGTCCCTGGCATGGATGATGGTCGTCGGTGAGCATATTTATGACCGGAGCTCTTGAGATTTCAGCCAGCGCATCGACCTGTGAGTGCTGAAAGGTTCGCACACAGATAGCATCCACGTAGCGCTCGAGCGTTTTAACCGAGTCGTAGACGCTCTCGCCCCGAGAAAACACGTTGTCGCTGCCGCTCAATACAACAGGATAGGCCCCCAGCCTGTGACAAGCGACTTCGAAGGAAACACGTGTGCGCAGCGAAGGTTTCATAAATATGAGAGCCACAGAGCTGTCCGCATGGGTTTGTCTCCTGTCGCCCTGCGCCCACTCACGCTTCTGCCGAGTGGCTTGATCCAGAATGAGGCGTAGCTCCTCGGCGGAAAGATCTGCCATGGTGAGTAAATCTCGACCCTTCATCGAACCTCCCATCAGCTCCTGCCACCCACCAATACCTGCTCAAGGTAGTCAAGCATCATGTCGATTTCGGCCAAATCACAACAGAGCGGGGGCAAGAACCTCAGTGTAACAGGCGAGGTATTGTTGAGAACCAGTCCGTCGGACAGCGCCCGAGCGACCACCTCGGCGGCAACTGGTCGCTTCAGATCAGCGGCCACCATCAGTCCTGACTGCCTCACTTCCACGATTTCACCGGTGCGGGCCATAATCTCGGAAAGACCTTCATGCAAAACGGCGCCCAAGGTTGAAGCATTTCTCCCGAGATCCTCCTCATGCAGTGCATCCAGCGTCGCGCGAGCCGCCGCGCACACCACAGGTCCGCCTCCGAATGTAGACCCGTGATCGCCGGGGCCGAAAGCCGTAGCCACGGAGTCGTCTGCGACCACGGCGCCTATCGGAAGCCCATTTCCAAGCGCTTTGGCTAGCGTCATAATGTGCGGCCTGATCATGGCTGATTGATGCGCGAACACAGGTCCCGTTCGATAGATCCCGCACTGAACCTCATCGAAGATCAGCAGGACTTCCCGCTTGTCGCACAACGCGCGAACCTCAAAGAGATATTCTGGGTCACAGGGAAATACTCCTCCTTCTCCCTGTACAGGTTCGAGCAGCACAGCACATACACTCTCGTCCACAACCTCTTCCAGAGCATGGATGTCATTGAGGTCCACATGCACGAATCCCGGCGAGACGGGGGTAAACGAATCCCTCTTGTCGGCCTGCCCTGTGGCCGCCAAAGAGGCCAGCGTTCTGCCGTGAAACGAGCGATGCGCCGTGACAATGGTGCGTGCCTGGGGGCCTTTGTGTATCGATGCCCACTTGCGAGCCAGCTTGACCGCACCCTCGATTGCCTCGGCACCCGAGTTGCAGAAAAAGACCTTGGCGCCTCCGCCAAAAAGCTCGCTTATCTGAAAGGCCAGATCGGCGCGATGCTCCACATAAAACAGGTTCGTCACATGGGTAAGCTTTTCGATTTGTCTTTTCACGGCTTCGATAACCGCAGGATGTGAGTGGCCGAGATTGACAGTCCCGATGCCGCTCATGAAATCCACGTATTCACGTCCTCGATCGTCGAACAAACGAGTCCCTTCACCGCGCACGAACAGCACGGGCTTGCGCGCGTACGTGTTCATGTGTGCAGCCGAGTCGAGCGCCGCTATTCTTTCGAACTCCTGACCCACTAGATTACTTCCTCTTTAAGCCAGGGTTCTTCGACAGGGGTGATCATCGTTCCAACGCCCTCTTCGGTATAGACTTCAAGCAGCAATGCGTGTGGAACCGTACCGTTCAATATATGGGCGCGTTTCACACCAGCTTGCAAGGCGCTGACACAGGCGCTCACCTTGGGAATCATCCCTCCACCAATTTTGCGGCCGCTTATCATCGCTTCGGCCTGTTCGATGCTGAGCTTTCGGATAAGGGTTTCCTTGTCCTCGCTGTCGGCATAAAGCCCGTCAACGTCTGTCAGGAATATAACTTTATCGGCGCCCAGATCCGCAGCCAGTCTACCGGCAACTACATCAGCATTCACATTAAATGAGCCGCCGTCCTCGCCGGTCGCAACAGTCGCGATCACAGGAATGAACCCGTCTTCGATCAGATTGAAAACGACCGTCGTGTCGATGTTTGTCACGTTGCCCACGCGGCCCAGATCGGATGAAAGCTGATTGGCCTGTATGAGATTGGCATCTTCTCCGGATATTCCAACTGCAAGCCGTCCGTGCATGTTTATTGCAGAGACAAGCTCTTTGTTGACCTTGCCGACCAGCACCATCTTGACGATCTCCATGGCCGCATCGGATGTCACGCGCAAGCCACCCTGAAACTCAACCGGCATACCGAGGAGATCCATGTAGGCTGTGATATCAGGCCCTCCCCCGTGGACGATTACCGGATTGATTCCAACCAGCTTCATAAGCACAATGTCGCTTGCGACGTGAGCCCGCAGCACAGGATCTGTCATGGCCGAGCCGCCATACTTGATGACAATGGTTCGGCCCCAGGTTCGCTTGATCCACGGAAGCGCCTCTGTAAGAGTTGATGCCTTTAGGTGAATGTCCGTCATTGGACAGGTCCTCTCCGACATTTGTTCTATACCTACTTTCAAGAACGATACTCTCCATTTATGCGCACATACTCATAAGACAGGTCGCAAGTCCAAACTGTAGCCATAGCAGTACCGAGATGCAGGTCGACGATTATTGTAATATCCTCTTGCGCCAACGCGGCAGCAGCGTCTTCTTCACTGAAGGGAACCGCCATGCCATTGCGACAAGTAGTGATGTCCGCAAAAGTTATCTCCAGTCGTGATGGATCTATCGTCGCCGGCGCCTTACCTACTGCCATTGCAACCCGGCCCCAGTTCGCGTCGCCACCAAATATAGCAGTCTTGACGAGCGGCGAATTTGCGATCGAGCGGGCAACGACATCGGCCTCGGCCTCAGAGAGTGCTCCTTGGACAGCGACTGTAACAAAGCGTGTTGCACCCTCCCCGTCCCTGACGACCATGTGCGCAAGATCCATGCAAACTCTTGTTACAGCGGCTTCGATTGCGGGGTACGCAGAGTGATCGACATCGATTGGCTCACCCTCCAGCGCTCCTGATGCCATCAGGACAACCATATCGTTAGTAGAGGTCTCGCCGTCAACGGATATCCGATTGAATGTCACAAAGTTTGCCGCCTCAAGCGCCTTACGACACGCATCAGGGGTAAGTGGCGCGTCTGTGGTAAGAAATCCGAGCATCGTAGCCATGTTCGGCATTATCATCCCACTGCCCTTAGCCATGCCGCCTATACGGTAACTAGCTCCGCCGACGTTCACGGCAACTGCAGATTCCTTGACAGTCGTATCTGTGGTCATGATTGCCTGGGCTGCCTGCGATGCAGAGTCCGAACTTAACTCGGAAGCAGCAACACGAATACCCGAGGTCACGACATCGATAGGCAGTGGTACGCCGATTACTCCGGTCGAGGCGACCAGGATATGATCGGGAGTGTCACCGAGCGCCTCGGCAGTCACCGCTGCCATAGTCCTGGCATCGGCAAGTCCCCTCTCTCCGGTACACGCATTCGCGTTTCCTGCATTAACAATAACTGCCCTGATCTGCCCTGATGATACATTTTCACGAGAGACAGTGACCGGAGCGGCCGCCATGGAGCTGGCGGTAAACAAGGCGGCGGCGGGAACGGGACGTCCTGCATCGATAAGCGCTATATCCAGTTTTCCGCCCTTTTTTAATCCGGCTGCAATCCCTGAAGCCAAAAACCCCTTTGGCGCAAGAATCCCACCAGTAATGGCGTCGATCGAGTATGCCTTCACCACAACGTCTCCTATATCACAGGGGCCAGCATTTTTAGCCCTGTTGTCTCTTCAATTCCAAGCGCGATGTTCGCGCACTGCACAGCCTGCCCTGAGGTTCCCTTGATTAGATTGTCTATCGCACAGGTGACTATGATTACTCCGGAGGGATCGCAAGTAACTCCTATGTGAGCTCGATTCGTTCCGCTCACCTCACCAGTCGACGGCATCTGTCCAGGCTCGCAAATCGTAATGAAAGGCTCTTCCCGATAGCGATCCTCATACATAACAAATACTTCCTCCGTGGTCATGGGCTCGGAAAGCTCCATGTAAACGGTTGAGAGAAGCCCTCGGGTCATAGGGATTAGATGTGGAGTAAATGCTACCTGCATCTTTCTTTGCGCGAGCATGGAGAGCTGCTGCTCCATTTCCGGAATATGCCTGTGCGATCCAACCTTGTAAGCAGCAACTGTTTCATTGATAGCAGGAAAGTGAGTCATAGCCGTAGCCTCTTTACCTGCACCCGACACACCCGACTTTGCATCGACGATTATCCTGTTTCCGGAAACTATGCCTGCTTGCAAGGCTGGTGCTGCGGCCAGTGCAGTTGCCGTTGGGTAACAGCCAGGGCAAGCAATCAGTTGTGCGCCGGGCAAACTGGATCGATCGACCTCGGGCAATCCATAAACAGCATGGCTCAACAACTCCGGACTACTATGAGCGGTCCCGTACCAGCGTTCATAACTATTGGGGTCTTTCAGCCGGTAGTCTGCGGAGGCATCGATGATTACAGCGCCAGCTTTATATAATTCCGGAACGATACCCATCGATACGCTATGAGGAACAGCCAGAAACACCACCTGAGCACGCCTCGCAAGAAGCGAAATTTCCGGCGCCTCGTAGCGCAGATCAGTCAAGGTGGTGAGTTTTGGATAGACTTCCGAGACGAGCCTGCCAGCTTCGGCGTGAGAAGTCACCATCACGAGGCGAAAGTCAGGATGACCCGCCAATATACGAGTCAACTCGATTCCAGCATAACCAGATGCGCCAACGATTGCGACATCCATCATTAGTGCGCTCCTTGCCCACACAAAAGCGATACCGTGAAGTGAGCTTCAGATACTACACACCGGGCAACATCATTGTCAATAATTTTGTTTATTTGTGCAAAATATTACAGTTATAAGTAATATTTTATCAATTATATACATATATCCGAAAACTCAGGCTCCCCGCAGTTTAGCGCCAACAGCCTTTTCGACCTTTCGAAGCATCCTGTCGTGAACAGGCCTTACCTCCTCTTCAGTCAGTGTTCTGTCTGCAGATCGATACGACAATGAGAACGCAAGGCTTTTATATCCTGGCTGCACGTTGTATCCCGAAAACACATCGAACAAACGCACTGATTCGAGAAGTGAGCCCGCAGAAGACGCGATCGCCTGCCGAATACTCTCGGCGCTCTGGGTTACAGGAACCACCAATGCGACATCGATCTCTATAGCTGGAAATTTGGGTATACCTTTGTATCTTTTCACAGAACGAGCCTGTTTGATGAGTGCCGCAAGCGAGAGCTCAAAAGCCACAACTGGGCCATTGCACTCAAAAGTGGCAAGAACCTTGGGGTGCACCTCACCAAGCCAGCCGACGACATCGCTGCCGACAACTACCTCCGCCGAGCGACCTGGCTGCAGCCAGGCGATCTGTGCCGCACGGAAGCTCACTGATTCGGTTCCCATATCCATTGTCAGTGTCTCGATCACACCCTTGGCGTCGAAAAAACCGAGCGCCGCGCCGCCCGACGGTAGATCACAGCCAGTTTGGGCCTTGCTGGTGCCACCTGTAATCTTCTGATCATGCCAAGCCGGCGGTTGCCACTGACCAGCCAAAACCGCTCCAACAACCTCTCGCTCCTTAGGTAGCTGGCGGCCCTCGGCAGAGATAAAGATATTTGCTATCTCATAAAGCTGAACTCCTGTGACTCCTCGTCTTTGATTGTATGAAACTGACCGAAGCAAGCCTGGCAGCAACAATCTGCGCAATACCGCCTGTTCCTCAGACATTGGATTGAGCAGCCTGACCGGCACTTCGCCGGGGGGAAGCTCAAACCGCACGCTCTCCAAGTCCCGAGGATCACAAAAAACGTAAGTCATGGTCTCATTTAGCCCCGAGGCTCTAAGTGTAGCCCCAGCCCGCTCTCGCCATTCCTGGAACGGAGTCAAGCGGCCCAATCGGCCGCGCCCTTTCGGAAGTGTCGGAGATACTCGCTCCATACCCCAGAGCCTCAAAATCTCCTCGACAAGATCGATCTCCCGTGAAAGATCGGGTCGAAACGAAGGTATCTGTGCGTGTAAAACGCCGGGACCGATTTCGACTGTCAGCCCAAGCTTCTCAAGAATCTGCGCCGCCTCCGTCAGAGATATACCTGCGCCAGTTATCCGGTGTAGTTGTCCCTCCCGAAGATCGATACGCCGCGCAGGGCTCACCTTTGGGTGGGCGTCGGACAACCCAAGATGTATTTCTCCGCCACAAACTTCGGCCATCAACTGGGCTGCTCGACTCAGGACAGCAAGACAGGCCGAAGAGTCCACTCCTCGTTCGAAGCGCGTCGATGCCTCCGAGAGCAAATTTAGGGTACGCGACGTTTTTGAAATCGACACAGGATCGAAGGCCGCCGACTCAAGCAGGACATCTACAGTAGTCCCTGAAACCTCAGTCGCTTCGCCCCCCATGACGCCCGCCAGCGCAATCGGGCCAGCGGGATCACATATGACCAGCATATCATCTGTCAGTTTTCTTTCGACTCCATCAAGCGTCTTCAGGCGCTCTCCATTCTCAGCTCGGCGCACAATAATCCGCGGACGCCCATCTGGCCGAGAGAGCTTTTTCAGGTCGAAAGCGTGCAGGGGTTGGCCCATCTCAAACATCACATAGTTAGTGATATCGACAACATTGTTTATCGGGCGCACACCCACTGCAGTCAATCGCTGTTCGAGCCACTCAGGAGAGGGGCCAACTTTGACACCACGAACCAAGGCCGCACAGTACCTCGGGCATAAATCGGAATCAACGATCTCGATATGCACCGGCTCGCTCTCCCCCAAAGCACTCTCGGATTGAGCGCTGGCTGGGGCTTGAAACGGTAAGTCCAGGGCCGCAGCGACCTCTCTGGCCACTCCGATAACAGACAGGCAGTCGGGCCGATTCGGAGTTATCTCAAGCTCAAGAACAAAATCGGATTGCGCATAGTGATCACTAAATGCGGTGCCAACCGGGGCATCAGGCGGCAAAATAAGAATTCCATCCTGATCCTGCCCAATTCCAAGCTCGGACGCCGAGCAGTTCATGCCCGAGCTTTCTATCCCGCGTATCTTCGCCTTTTTGATGGTCTGACCGTTTGGAAGAACCACTCCGGGCACAGCAACAGGTACACGATCGCCCACAGAGAAGTTTTGAGCCCCACAAACAATCTGTAGCCCTGCTTCTCCCCCAACGTCCACCATTGTCACCCACAGCTTATCGGCGTCAGGGTGGCGTTCCTTCGCGGTGATAAGCCCAACCACAACCCCTTCGAGGTCGGCACCTATCTTGTGAAGGGCAGCAACCGCAGTTCCTGTGTTTTCCAGGACATCAACCAGTCGCTCGACGGGCACTTTCACCTCGACGAACTCGGATAGCCATTTCATTGGAACACGCATGAGGGCCTACTCGTTTCTACTTTATGGTGAACAACGGCATTTGTGCGAATAGCTCATCTCTCAAAACTGGGTCAAAAATCTCATGTCTCCCTCGACAAGCATGCGCAAATCGGGCAAGTCGTACTTGAGCGCAGCTATCCTCTCAACGCCCATGCCGAAGGCAAACCCCGTGAACTGCTCAGGATCGATCCCGACATATCCGAACACATTCGGATCCACCATTCCACATCCGAGGATCTCAAGCCAACCCGTATTCCCGCAAAAGCGGCAGCCAGATCCGTTGCATATCCCGCACGATACGTCTACCTCAGCCGAGGGTTCGGTGAAAGGAAAAAAATGTGGGCGGAAGCGAGTTTTGCGATCCGCGCCGAACATCTCGTGACAGAAGTAATCCAGGGTGCCCTTCAGATCAGCGAAGGTGATGTCCTCGTCGACCACAAGCCCTTCGACCTGCGTAAACTGTGGTAGATGGCTCGGATCGGGTATGTCGCGCCGAAAAACTTTCCCCGGTGCGAGCACGTAGATCGGTGGCTTCTGTGTCTCCATCACGCGAACCTGAACAGGACTGGTGTGGGTGCGCAAAAGCACATCCGCCTCTCCCGTTTCCGCCGCCCGCCCCTGCCCCGAAAGATCTTCCACATAAAAGGTATCGCTTGAGGAACGGGCTGGATGCGCTTCAGGGGTGTTCAAGGCCGTGAAGTTGTAGTAGCCCAATTCAACCTGAGGTCCTTCGGCGACCTTGTAGCCAAGACCAATAAATATTGTGACTATCTCACGAGTAATACGCTCAATTAGATGCTGGTGACCCAAAGACCGCCTGCGGCCGGGCAAGGTCACATCCAAAGCACCCGAAAGTATCTCTCTCTCAAAAGCAAGCTCTTCCAGCGCGGCCTTGCGGTTCTCAATCGCGCCTTGCACCTCTGTGCGAACCTGATTTGAGACGCTTCCAATCACGGATCGATCTGAAGCCGGCAGTGTCCCTAATGTGCGGAGGATCTGTGTCAGACGGCTTTTCTTGCCGAGGTATCTGACCCGAAGCTCTTCAAGCGTCGCCAGATCTTCAGATGCAGCCGAAGCCGAAATCGCCTCGGCGCGAATCTGATTCAGTTCATCGATGATTTCCATGCTACTCCTGACTGATTATCTGGTCATACATTATAAACAACAGCCGACTTTCGCCCTTGGCCATAAATATCAGCCATAGAAGCGGGCAAAAGTCGGCTATCCCTCCAAACCAGGTAGTTTGCTACACATGTGCAGTCATTAAGTGCTTACTCAAGATGGTTCAGGAGTGTAGCACCCATCGTTGCCTGCTTCCACTCTGTCAAGGCCGCCCCGGTAGGTATGACAATCACTACCGGCCCAATGACGTCCTCCGGCAGGACCGGCTCAAAGTCCGGAAACTCATTTGCGTCACCTTGAGTCACGAATGCCCCTGCTCTAGTTACCCTCAGTACCCGATGCACTGTCGGTCGACTTTGGGGTTTACCATAAAAGATGATATCCCCTTTTTGGGCCGTTAGCCCCCTTACAACGATACATATATCCCCCTTGCTCAAAGCAGGTTCCATGGAAGCGCCTGTCACAAACACAATCCTGAGCATCAGCAAGCACAATCCGATTAATATGCCGCCGAGTAAGGGCACCAGATACTGCCTCCATCTCAATAAATATCTTGCTCTCACTGGATATCTTGCTCGGCATTGATGTGGAGTGTGAGATTGACGTGATCACCCATCATCGAATCAGGTGCATCGGCAGGCAGTGTCATATCAAACACAAGATTCGCCGAGTCGCCGGCGGCAATCTTGACCGGAGTGGTTCGCAAGGCGCTTAGTTTGCCCTCATAGATCACCCGGGTGCCATCGGAGACCCTTACGAGCAGCGCATCATAAAACGCTGTGATGCCTGATCTCCTGGCACCCGTCACCACAACATTAGACGGCAAGGTTCCAGTGTTGCGAACCGTGAACTGCCGCGAAACAAGTGCTCCAGGCGCAATATTTTCAGCGGAGACCGCCGATGATGCCGGTACACTCGCAACGCTCACACTTCCGGCTCGGATCACGTTTTCTGGAACCGAAATTTGAGCGTTGAAGTAAGCGCTGGCAAATCCCACACAAACAACGAGCGCTGCACCCGAAAGACAAACCCATAACTTCTTCATATACATACCTCCTGGCAATTTTCCCGGCAGAGGGAACCGGTATCCGATAAAGTGCGCGGCCACGCAGTACCGGACATTACTGGAGGCGCATAACCGATTCCTTGCCAATCCCTAAACGGTGGCAATTTTGGAGCCGAAGCGCATGCTCCGAAAACAACAAGGGCCCTGCGTTGCCGCAAGGCCCAAGTAGGTATTTGATCTTGAAAAACTCTCAGGCGACGAGATGCTCCTTCGCAAGATCAACCAACTTAGCAAAAGAGGCAGGATCATTGATTGCCATATCCGACAATATCTTGCGATCCAGCTCCACTTCGGCCTTCTTCAGACCGTTCATAAACTGCGAGTACGACAACCCGCTCAGACGGGCTCCAGCATTGATTCGGGCAATCCACAACTTGCGGATCTCCCTCTTTTTGTTCCTCCGGTCACGGTAGGCATACTGAAGTGAGTGCTGAACCTGCTCTTTTGCCGCTTTATAACTACGGCTTTTTGCGCCGTAATAACCCTTGGCTTGAGACAGTACAGTGCGTCGCTTCTTTCTTGCGCCTACACTACGTTTTACTCTGGGCATGACAGATCACTCTCCTGTAACTACAGATACACGGCCACCTTAACCGATGCCGAGCTGCTTACGAATCACTCTCTCGTCGGACTTGTGTACATAAGAAGATGCCGCAAATGCACGCTTGCGCTTCGGGCTTTTCTTCTCAAGGATATGGCTCTTGAAGGCATTGGCTCGCTTTATCTTGCGACCGGAACCGGTCGGCTTGAACCTTTTCGCTGTACTCTTGTGAGTTCTCATCTTTGGCATGGCGTACTCCTAATCTTCACTCTGAGCCGCGTCTAATTGCACAACCTCAACGTCAGGCTTCTTGGGCAGCTCTTTCTTTGTGGGGGTGATCAACATAAACATGTTTCTACCCTCAAGCTTTGGTTGCGAATCTATCACAGCTATCTCAGAAAGTTCCTCGGCAAGGCGCTCCAAAATCGCGAGTCCACGCTCGGCATGAACCATCTCACGTCCACGAAACATGATTGTTACCTTGACCTTGGCTCCCGCTGTTAAGAATCGCACTATGTGCTTTTTCTTGGTCTCGTAATCATGCTTGTCGATCTTTGGCCGGAACTTGATCTCTTTGATCTCGATCTTGGTCTGATGCTTCCGGGCTTTCTTGGCCTTCATATCCTGCTCGTACTTGTACTTGCCGTAATCCATAATCCGGCACACCGGCGGATCGCCCTCCGGGGCGACTTCCACTAGATCCAGATTTTGGTCGTCGGCTATCCTTTGAGCATCAGCAAGCGCGAAAATCCCAAGCTGCGAACCATCAACGCCAATCAGCCGCACGCGCGGCACACGAATCTTCTCGTTGATCCTCGGATCGATAGTGCTAATCGGCCTTCACCTCCGCCTTTCAATACATTTAGAACCGTACCGCAAACTCCTCTACAAGAAAAAAGTCCTGCGACTCAAGGTCGACAGGACATTCAGCGAAAGGCCATTGCATCTAACACAACGGTCTCGCTGCTTCGTATCGACCAGACAGCTGCCAATACAGGCGCCGCAAGGTGGGGTCCCCTCACTGCTGAACAGGTTCCCTCTTGAAGAAGAGCATATGCGATTGAGTTGGCAGTATAGCGCTAGCATGTCATCATGTCCAATACTTCGAATTGCCTCATAGGAAATCTCGTCCAGCCGATTCGTTAGGGAGTGGTTACAAGATGGCGAAATACGGATTTCTGGGCTTAGGCATCATGGGAAGCGCGATGGCTGCGAATCTGGTTCGCGACGGCCACGACGTCACGGTGTGGAACCGCACCGCGGACAAAATCGCTCCGCTGCTAAATATCGGCGCGAAGGGTGGCGCAAACCCGGCCGAGGTGGTAGCTGCCTCGCAGATAACCTTCGCAATGGTCTCCGACCCCACAGCCTCGCGGGGGCTGTGCTTCGGGAATAACGGAGTACTGACCGCCGTCGGACCCTGTCACGACTACGTGGAGATGTCTACCATCGACGACGCCACAGCTATCGAGATATCGCAAGCGGTCACCTCTCGCGGCGGTCGCTTCCTGGAAGCGCCGGTCTCGGGAACGAAAAAGCCGGCGGAAGACGGGCAGCTTATCATCATGGCGGCAGGCCAGCGTGATCTTTTCGACGATGCCGAGCCGGCATTCAGCGCGATGGGCAAGATGGCGGTCTACCTTGGGGATGTTGGCGAGGGCGCCAAGATGAAGCTCGTGATCAACGCGATCATGGCCGGCGCCATGACGGCTCTTGCCGAGGGTGTGGCACTTGCCGAGAAAAGCGGCCTCGAGCTCCCCGTTTTACTGGACCTGCTCGACGCCGGGGTGGTTTCAAGCCCACTACTGCGCGCCAAAGGGCCCCAGCTCATATCGCGGGAGTACCCGGCGAGCTTCCCGCTCAAGCACATGCAAAAAGACTTGCGGCTGGCACTTGCTCTTGCCGACAGGGTCGACCAGCCGCTTGCCGTGACTGCGGCGATCAATCAGGCGTTCATCAAGGCCCGGATAGATGGGCATGGCGATGAGGATTTCTCGGCGGTACTTGAGGCGATAAGAGACAAATCCTGACTTCGGTCAGAAAAGCCACCCAGCGGCGCGCTTGAAAAGCTCCTGGATAGCCACGCCTCCGCCGAGTGCCAATGCCGCAAAGTAGATCACTGTGGCCAGGTTGAGCAGATGCCCTCCCAATACGCAAAATCCATCTTTTTGCAGCAACCCAATCGAAAACGCCAGCAGTGCGAGCGCCGGCAGCGTATTTGTGAAAGGAACCAGCCCCAGCGGAACCATCAGCATCAAGGTCCCGGCGATCATCGCCAGATTGTTCACCAATCCCGCAGGCTTTCCTAGCACCAAAACGGGAAGGCGGCGCGGCTTGCTGATCTTTTCAAGCCGGTGGAGCCACTTCGCGCCCTGCCTTAGCGCCAGTGAGAGCTTTTCCGAGGAGATCGTACGGCTGGCAACCCGCTGTGGCAACCACAGACTGCGGCCGAGAATTCGGCTGACAGATATCAGTAGTATCCCGGTGCCAAACACCGTGCTGACACCTGGAATCGACACCGGCACCAAAAACACCACTACCAACAGTGCCACCAGTATCAGCAGGCTTCCCTCGCCAAGCATGTCCCGAATCTCGGCAAGCGTAACCTGCCCGTCGGGAAGTTGCACTATCACAAAATCGAGCGTCTCGCCAAGTGACTCGGTGCTGTGATCGTCGTGCCCAGCAGGATCACCGTGGTCTTCGCCGCCGTCATTTTCCTTCGCCGCAGGATCATTTTGCATCTATATCTCCAGTAAATCAGATGTAATACATGGATATGCGCCGAGCTTCGAGCTCCCGCTCTCTTGCCAGCAGGTCCTCGACTGTTTTCGACGCCAGATACTCTTCCACCACCACTGCCATGTGCTGCCACATCTCGGCCACCGCCGATTCCGCTTGCTTTGGCACGTCGATCACAGCGCCTTGCACTGCGCGCACCAAATCGAGCATGTATATCTCGCGAGGCGCACGCGCCAATGCTACTCCGCCGGCCGGGCCGCGTCGGCTATCGACTATGCCGGCTTTGACCAGCGCCGAGAGTTGCTGCTCTACAAAACGCCGAGGCAACAACAGGCGATCGGCGAGCTCACCTGCCGCGACATACTTCCCTGGCGGCTGCGCGGCAAGCAACACAACCGCGCGAAGCGCATAGTCGAGCCGCTGTGAGACACGCATCACTTATCCGAGCTCCTCCCACAGCTTTGTGGTGAGATAGCGCTCGCCCGTCGAAGGCGCGACGGTGACGACAACGGTGCCTGCCAACTCCGGTCGCGAAGCGACTTGCAGCGCCGCAGCGACGTTCGCTCCGCTTGAGATGCCAACAAGGAGTCCTTCCTCGGCGGCAAGACGACGAGCTGTCTCGATAGCGAGCTGCGCGTCGATGGTGATCACCTCGTCGAGAACGGCCATATCCAGTATCGAGGGTATGAAGTTCGCGCCTATGCCCTGAATCAGATGCGGCGCTGGAGTAAGCTCAGCTCCGGCCCTGCTCTGGGTGATTATGGGAGATTCTGCGGGCTCGACCGCTATGGCAAGCGCTCCGGGGCGCTTCTCCTTCAGGTAGCGTCCGCCGCCTGAGATCGTTCCGCCGGTTCCCACACCTGCGACAAACGCGCCAAGCTTTTCTTGGCCGACGGCATCGTCAATCTCGGGACCTGTGGTCGCGTAGTGAACGGCAGGGTTCGCTGGGTTATCGAACTGGCCCGCGAGCCAGGCGCCGGGTGTTTCGTCAGCGATCCTCCGCGCCTCCTCGACAGCGCCCTTCATGCCCTTTTCCTTGGGAGTGAGAACCAGCGTTGCACCGAAAGCCTTCAGAAGCTGCCGCCGCTCAAGCGACATGGACTCCGGCATGGTAAGTATTACCCGGTAGCCTTTCGCCGCTCCGACCATGGCCAGCGCGATTCCCGTATTTCCGCTTGTGGGCTCTACGATAACGGAGCTGCCGGGTGTGATCAGGCCGCGATTCTCCGCATCGAAGATCATCGCCATGCCGATGCGGTCCTTGACCGAGCCGCCAGGGTTTCGGGACTCCATTTTCACGAGAACTCTCGCCGGCAATCCTTCGGCGAGTCGAGAGAGCGGTACCACGGGTGTGTTTCCGATTGTGTCGATAACGTTGTCGAAGTAGTGCGCGAAGTGTCCCATTTTCTTCTGACCTTTCACCCGAAATTCAAGCCGGACGAATACCTTTACTACTTTATGGCTTCAGGCAAAACCAGTGCCATAAAGTCGCTGACACTCATCGCCCCAATGTCGCCCTCGCCGTGCTTTCTGACCGAAACGCCGCCAGTTTCGATCTCTTTATCCCCGATTACCAGCGTATAAGGCACCTTCTTCTGTTGGGCCTTGGCGATACGAATGCGCATCGGCTCATTGTCGCTGTAACTCTCGACACGCAACTTCGCTCCTTGAAGGTTCTGGCGCAGCGACTCGCAATACTCCAGATGCCTATCGGCTATCGGCACGATCGCTATCTGAACCGGCGCAAGCCACAGCGGAAACGCGCCCGCATAATGCTCAATCAATATGCCGAGGAACCGCTCCATGCTGCCGAGGATCGTCCTGTGCAAAGTAAACGGCCGCGCCTGGGTGTTCTCGGCGGTTCTGTAAGTGATGTCGAAACGCTCTGGCAAATTGAAGTCCGCCTGGATGGTGGCCGTCTGCCACGTGCGTCCGATCGCGTCACGCAGCTTTATGTCGATCTTGGGCCCGTAAAAGGCGCCGTCACCTTCGTTGATCTCGTAATCGAGCCCCCGTTCGACAAGCGCCCCCGTTAGTCCTTCCGTGGCCACCTGCCACATCTCGTCTGTGCCCATCGATTTTTCAGGGCGAGTCGAAACCTCTGCCGTGTACTCGAAACCGAACGTTCCGTTGACGTAATCGACCAGGTCAAGCATGCGAATGACCTCATCGTGAACCTGCTCGGGGGTGCAAAAGATGTGTGCGTCATCCTGCGTGAATCCGCGTGCGCGCATGAGGCCGTGCATGACTCCCGACAGTTCGTGGCGATAGACGGTCCCGAACTCAAAGAGCCGCATCGGCAGATCCCTGTAGGAGCGGACATCGTTGCCAAAGACCATAATGTGACCCGGACAGTTCATTGGCTTGATGCCATAGTCGTTGACTCTTCCTTCGCCCTCATCGACCTGGAAGAAGTACATGTGCTCCCGATAGTTGTCCCAGTGTCCGGATGTTTTCCAGACATCAGCCTTGTACACGTGAGGAGTGATGACCTCTTCGTAGCCCCTTCGGTAGAGCTCTTCGCGAAGCCACTGCTGAATGGTTCGCAGCATCCAGGCGCCCTTGGGATGGTAGATGGGAAGTCCGGCTCCGGCCTCATCGTGCAGGGAGAACAGGTCCAGCTCGCGACCGAGCTTCCTGTGGTCCCGGCGTTCGGCCTCTTCAAGGCGCGTCAGATAATCTTGCAGCTCCTTGGGGGTGAACCACGCGGTGCCGTAGATTCGCTGCAGCATCGGGCGAGAGGAATCGCCGCGCCAGTACGCTCCGGCAAGCTTCATCAGCTTGAAAGCGCCGATTCGGCCGGTGTGAGGAATGTGAGGGCCTCGGCAAAGATCGGTGAACACGCCCTGTCCATAGATCGAGATAACCTCGTCTTCGGGTAGCTCCTCGATCAGCTCAAGCTTGTATGGCTCGGCGGCGAATATCTTTAAGGCCTCCGAGGAATTGACTTCCCGGCGCATGAAAGTCCTTTTATCGGCGATGATTTGCGTCATCCGCTCCTCAATCGCGATCAGATCCTCCGGCGTAAGAGAGCGGTCGAGTGCGATATCATAGTAAAAACCCTCCTCGATCGCGGGACCGATGCCGAAGGTAGCCTGCGGAAAGAGCTCCTTTACCGCCTCGGCCATCACATGCGCGGCCGAATGGCGCAGAATCTCAAGAGCCGCCGGGCTTTTCTCGGTGATAATCTCGACGGAGTCACCATCGGCGAGCGGATGACTCATGTCGACGAATGCGTCGTTGACCTTCGCTGCTAAAGCGGAATCGCCGAGCCGCGAACCGATCGCGTACGCCAGATCGGAGACACTCGAGCCTTCGGGCACGAGCTTTTCGCTGTTGTCTGGAAGCCTTACAGAAATATCCGGCATCTTTGGAGGACCTCTACTGTTTGATCTTGCAGTATGGACATACGCCCCAACCTGGCTTTAGGGGCTTCTTGCATTCGGTGCAAGAGTTGCGCAGTTTTTTCATGCAATAAGGACAGATGAGGAAATCTTTTTCAACCGGCTTGTAGCATGCCGGGCAGGTCTCAAGATCCCTTTGGAGCATGATTTCCTTAGCGCGAATCTCCAGATCCCGCTCCCGGGCGTCCGCAGCAAGCTCCGGTGGGCGCACTACCTGATAGATAGCCCAGCCCGCAAGCCCAAAGATTAGGACCGCCACGCCCCAAAACCAGCTCATGGCCCCGCGACGTGAGGCATCGCGTATCGTCCAGAACGTCAGGGCAAAGTGAAAGACAATGTAGAACAGAATCAACAGGTTCCTGACGAGTATAACCGCCGGGTTAGCCAATAAACCTCCGAAAATGTCGCCCATGACCTCCCTTTCTTTTTGACGATCGAAATGACAACCAAAAAACCACCGCAGAAGTGCGGAATCTCGCTACGCTCATGGTAACGGTTACGGACGCTGCCGTGAATGGCTCCAGAGCAACCCTTCAGCAACGGTGCGCAACGACCCCGTAACCACTATATCGCGCTTGCCCTCGGCATGCATCAAATCCAACGCCGAGGCGACGCTATCGGCGATCCGGGGCTCCATGCCGGTCAGGCGATGCACTGTCCCAGCAAGCATCTCCGCGGCAAGCGCTCTGGGCGAATCCGGCGCGACGCACGCAAAGCCGCAGGCGACACCGGCCAAAGCTGAGACAATGCCCTCGGCGTCCTTATCGGCCAATACGCCCAGGACAACGACAGGTCGATTCTCCGGATCCGGCCAGGCGTCGCGCATGGAATCTGCCAGCACAACCGCCGCCTGGGGATTATGCGCACCGTCGATGATCACATGCGGGTCTTTCGCCACACACTGGAAGCGGCCAGGAACGCTTGCCGTACCCAGGGCGGACGCTACCGCCAGCGGATCAAGCGCTCGCTGCCGAAGAACTTCGGCGGCCGTGATCGCTGTCGCGACATTGGCGGCCTGATACGCCGGCGCAAGGATCGTAATCTCGCCGTAAGACGCCATCACGCCCTCGACCTTCACTGTAGTGCGACCCGTCGGCGAATCAGGACGTTTTGTTATCGCGAAACGTGCCGTCGAGCTTTCCGGGCACGGAGTGGTGGTGCCGGTGGGCCGAACCGCGACACAATCACCGCCCATTATCCTGGCGCGCTCTACAAAGATTTCCTCAAGGCCCCTTGTCCCGGGCCCTAGAACCGTTCGCGAGCGATCTTTGATGATGTGGGATTTGTCTGTAGCGATCGCCTCTAAGGTAGGCCCGAGAAACTCCATATGATCAAGACCGACCCCGGTAATGACCGAGACATCGGGAACCACCACGCTCGTAGCGTCCCACTTTCCGCCCATCCCAGCCTCGAGCACGGCGATACCCACGCCCTTTTCGCGGTAGAGCCAGAGTGCTGCTGCTGTCAACAGCTCGAACTCGGTTGGCTGTACGCCAGCCGTTTTAGCAGCGCCCGCCGCCGCCTCGATTCCGGCCGCGAACTCCTCCTCGGAAACTGCGCGGCCGTCGATCTCGATTCGCTCTGTATACGACAGCAGCTCAGGGCTGGTGTACAAGCCGACGGATTCCTGCCCCCCGGCCGAGAGTAGCGCGGCGATCATCCGAGATGTCGAGGACTTGCCGTTTGTGCCGGTGACCTGCACACACGTGTAGGCTTTCTGTGGCTCGCCAAGCGCGCGGGTCATCGCGGTGATCGTGTCTAGGGAGGGATGAATGCCAAATTTGACGGCACTGTCGATAGCGGCTATGGCGTGCCGGTAGGTAAATGCCATGCGAAATCGCTTCCTTCGCTTTCAGGAGATCTCGGTCAGCTGTGCCGAGAATGCGGCGATCGCGTCTTTTAGCTCGGTCGCCTTCGAGCGATCCTTCTCGATTATCTCAGGCGCCGCTTTGGCCAGGAAGCCCTCGTTTGAGAGCTTGCGCTCGATCTTTTCCAGCTCGTCCGTAGCCTTCTCCAGCTGCTTGCTGACCCTTTCGCGCTCCGCCTCGAAGTCAACCAACCCTTCAAGCGGGACAAAAAGCTCGGCTGTCGCCACAACCGCTGAGGCCGAGTGCGGCGGTCTTTCGGCGGACTCGTCGATGGTGACAGCGCCAAGCGTCGCAAGCGCAACGATACCGTCGAGCGCGGGCTTGAGCATCAGGGCATCCTCAGCGGAGGCCTTGATGATGAGATCGAGATGATCACGAGGGGGAATCGCATACCGCGCCCGAATGTTTCGAATCGCCGATACTACCTCGCGCAGGAGAAAGACCGCCCGCTCCGCGCCCGTATCGTGAAAGCCGCTAAGCGAGCCCGTATCCGGCCAAGCAGCGATCATCAGCGACTCGGCGCGCGCGGACTCCTCCAGGGGAAGCCGGCGCCATATCTCCTCGGTGATAAAGGGCATCATCGGGTGCAAAAGACGCAAGGCGCTGTCGAGCACGAAGACGAGATTGCGCTGGGTGGTCAGGCGCGCCTCACGCGCGGCCTCATCCGCATCTTCGGCGGTGCCGGCGAGAAGGCGCGACTTGGAAAGCTCGATGTACCAGTCACAAAACTCGCTCCAGACAAAGTCGTAAAGCGAGCGCGCGGCATCACCGAAGCGATAGCTCGCGATACTATCGTCCACTTCCGATGCAACCGTGGCCAAACGCGAGAGTATCCAGGCATCCGCGAACGTATCGGCGCAAGGCTTGCCCGGGAGGTAAGAGTCATCGATGTTCATAAGCACGAAGCGGCTCGCGTTCCATATCTTGTTCGCGAAATTGCGCGAGGAGGCGAGCTTCTCCTCGGCGAATCGGATGTCCTGGTTGCCGCTGACCTGAAGCATCAGCCCGAAACGCATGCCATCGGCTCCGTAATGAGCCATGAGATCGAGAGGATCGATACCGGTGCCGAGCGATTTGCTCATGCGCTTGCCTTCAGGGTTGAAGACCGTGGGATGGATGATAACATCGCTGAAGGGCACTTTGCCGTCGACACAGTACATCCCGCTCATAATCATGCGCGCCACCCACAGGAACAGGATATCGCGTGCTGTGGAGAGAACCGATGTCGGGTAGAAGTAGTCAAGCTCGGGCGTCTTGTCCGGCCAGCCGAATGTCGCAAATGGCCAAAGCTGGGAGGAGAACCACGTGTCCAAAACGTCCTCGTCCTGACTGACCGGGCCGGCGCAATCCGGGCACTCAACAAGGTCTTCGACGGAGGCATGTGCCTTTGCGCACGAATCGCAGTAAAACACCGGGATGCGATGCCCCCACCACAGCTGGCGCGAGATGCACCAATCGCGGATGTTCTCCATCCAGTGGTAGTAAACACTCTCCCACCGCTTGGGGTGAAAGGTCACTCTGCCATCCCTGGCAGCCTCGATCGCCGGCGCCGCCAGCGGTTTCATGTCCACAAACCACTGATCTGACAGCCACGGCTCGATGACGGTGTGGCATCGGTAACAGTGGCCTGCCGAGTGAGAGTGATCTTCGATCTTTGCGACAAGCCCGGCCGCTTCCAGATCGGCGACGATCCTGGCGCGCGCCTCGTATCGGTCTAACCCGGCGTATTTTCCGCCCTCGGAAGAGATACTGGCATCGGCGTTCAATATGTTGACGGCAGCGCAGCCGTGTCGAAGCCCGATCTCGAAATCATTGGGATCGTGTGCGGGCGTGACTTTCACCGCGCCGCTTCCAAACGCCGGATCCACATGCTCATCGGCGACGATCGGGATCTCGCGCCCGATAAGCGGCAGCGTGACTGCAGCGCCGACAAGAGCGCGGTAACGCGGATCCTCGGGATGAACGGCTACACACGTATCGCCCAGCATGGTTTCCGGACGCGTTGTCGCGACCACGACATACTCGATACCATCGACCGGCGTCACCAATGGGTACTTCAGGTGCCAAAGACGACCTTCCATCTCCTCATGCTCGACTTCGATATCGGAAAGCGCGGTCGAACAACGGGGGCACCAATTGATGATTCGCTCGCCACGATAGATAAGACCAGCCTCGTACCAGTCGACAAAGACCTTTCTCACAGCCCTTTGATAGCCGGGATCCATCGTGAACCACTCATCGGAGTAATCACACGAGCAGCCCATCGCCTTGAGCTGCAAGATAATCGTCGAACCGTGCTCGCGCCGCCACTCCCAGCACGCTTCAATGAAAGCTTCCCTGCCGAGATCGTGCCGAGAAGCACCTTGGGCCGCCAGCTTCTGTTCGACCTTGTTTTGCGTGGCGATGCCGGCGTGATCGGTTCCGAGCACCCATCGCACTGAACGGCCGGCCATACGCATCCTGCGAACGACAACGTCTTGGATGGTGTTGTTCAGGGCATGCCCCATGTGCAGGGAGCCTGTGATGTTCGGCGGCGGAATGACAACCGCAAAAGACTCTACCTCTTCACGCACCGGCTGCTCGAAGTAGCGACCTTGCATCCATGAAGAGAATATCCTCGCCTCGACGCCGGCCGGGTCATAAGCTTTCGGCATCTCCTTCATGCAGACGCCTCGGCACTGCCCTTGCGCACAATTGCCGGCGGGTCCCCGGCGACGGTCTTCTCGGTAACCACAACCTGCTCGATGTCCTTTTCACACGGGAGCTCATACATCGTGTCGAGCAACAGCGACTCGAGTATGGAGCGAAGTCCGCGCGCGCCGGTCTTGCGCCCAAGGGCCTCTCGCGCGATCGCCAAAAGCGCATCGGGCGTAAAGATGAGCTCGACGCCTTCGAGCTCGAACAGTCGCTGATACTGTTTGACCTGGGCATTCTTTGGCTCGGTGAGAATGCGGACGAGATCGTGCTCGGACAGATCGTCTATGCTGGTCATCACCGGCATCCTGCCGACAAACTCAGGGATTAGCCCATAGCGCTGCAGGTCTTCTGGCAAAGCCTTGCCGAACAGCTCGCCCGTTGCATGCTTGCTAGCATCGGAGAGCTCGGCGCCAAAACCAACACCCTTCTTGCCGAGACGATCCGCCACGATCCGCTCCAGCCCGACGAAAGCGCCGCCGAGGATAAAAAGGATGTTGGTCGTATCGATTTTCAGCAATTCCTGCTGAGGATGCTTGCGGCCTCCGTGCGGAGGAACGGCCGCCTCAGTGCCTTCGAGTATCTTGAGCAACGCCTGCTGAACACCCTCGCCGGAGACATCACGCGTTATCGAGAGGTTCTCGGCCTTGCGAGCTATCTTGTCGATCTCGTCGATGTAGATGATGCCGACCTCGGCGCGTTTGATGTCAGAATCAGCGGCCGTGATCAGCTTGAGTAAGATGTTCTCGACGTCCTCGCCGACATACCCGGCTTCGGTAAGCGCGGTGGCGTCCGCAATCGCGAAGGGAACCTTGAGGATTCTGGCCAGAGTTTGCGCGAGCAGTGTTTTCCCGCATCCCGTGGGGCCCAACATCAGGATGTTGCTCTTCGCAAGCTCCACATCGGATTCGCTGGAGCCTGGAATCGCGCGGATTCGCTTGTAGTGATTGTATACAGCGACCGAAAGCACCTTCTTGGCCCGCTCCTGGCCTATCACATACTGGTTGAGCTCGGCGTATATCTCGGCGGGTCTGGGCAGCTCCTCGGCGAAGCTGTCGGCTGGCGGCTCTACGATTTCTTCCTCGACGATATCGCTGCAAAGCTCGATGCACTCGTCGCAGATATAGACTCCGGGACCAGCAATGAGCTTGCGGACCTGGCGCTGTGTCTTGTTGCAGAAGGAGCACTTCACCTGCTCCGAGTTTGCCGAGCGACTCATGACGACTCCGGCTCCTTGGCGCGGCTGACCACCACCGAGTCCACGATTCCGTAAGCCGCAGCCTCATCGGCGGTCATTATATTGTCGCGCTCGGTGTCCCTGTGGATCTTGTCCACTTCCTGACCCGTGTGCTTCCCGAGGATATTGTCGAGCGCATCACGCATTCTGAGCATCTCTCTGGCCTGAATCTCGATATCGGTCACCTGGCCTTTGGTGCCGCCCCACGGCTGATGAATGAGGATGCGGCTGTTTGGAAGCGCCGATCTCTTGCCCTTGGCGCCGGCGGCAAGCAATACAGCGGCCATCGATGCGCACTGTCCTATGCAGATCGTGGCGACATCGCAGCGGATGTACTGCATCGTGTCGTAGATCGCAAGGCCGGCTGTCACCGATCCGCCGGGAGAGTTGATATAAAGGCTGATGTCCTTTTCCGGGCTCTCGCTCTCAAGATGAATGAGCTGGGCGATGACAAGGTTGGCGATCACGTCGTCGATCTCATGGCCGAGAAAGACTACCCGCTCGTTGAGCAGCCGGGAGAATATGTCGAAGCTGCGCTCGCCTCGCGAGGTCTGCTCGACGACTATCGGAACCAGTGCGTTTGCGTCTGGAAGCATCAAATCACTCCTTGTCCTTTGTGTCCGCATCCGCGTTAGCGTCGGCGTCTGCGCCCTCGCCCGAGTCGTTATCGGCATCAAACTCCATAATTGCGACGTTTTTCGGGTCCATAAGCCACTCGACGGCCTTTTTGTGGATGATCTGCTCGCGAAGAACGTCGATCACCCCGCTTTCCTCCCATGAACGGCGCAGCTCAGCGGGATCGGAAGTGCCCGAGCTGGAAATGACCGCTATCTCCTCGTCGATATCCGCCTCAGTAACCTCCATGTCGAGTTGGCGAAAGAGTGCCTCAAGAGCCAGCTCCTCGGTCACGACCGTACGCGCCTGCTCGGCGGTTTGAGCTTCTATCACTTCCATGGTAGCCCCGGTAGCGCTCAGGTAATCAGGCACCGAGAGCCCTCTTGACTCGAGCCCGTTTAAGAAATCGCGCATCATCTGACCTTGCGTGGTCTTGATCATCGCATCGGGTACCTCACCGATGAGCCGCTCCGCCAGAGCCTGACGCACGCCGCGCTCAACGGCCCTGCCGCGCCCGACCTGTTTGGCGTTGTCCATCGTCTGGCGCAGTTCCGCATACATTCCCTCGACCGAATCATACCCGCCGACATTGGCGGCAAACTCATCGTTTACCTCGGGCAGCACCTTGGCCTTGATTTCCTTGACGTTGACCACAAACGAAACGGTTTTGCCGATAAACTCAGGGTTCCCCGAAGTTTCAGGCACCTCGAAGGCGACAGTCCTCTCCTCGCCGGGCATCGCTCCGATAAGGCCCTCATCGAACTGGGGAGGCATAAGTCCGCGACCCATCTCATAGAGGTAGCCGTCCACGGTGTTGCCTTCGTACTCCTCGCCGTCAACGGTGCCCACAAACGAGATCAGCGCGTAATCGTCAGCTGCGAGAGCACGCTCTTCGACCGGCTCGAGAGTCGCAAACTGCTCTCGGGCGTGCTCGATTTGCGCTTCTATTTCGGCGTCAGTTGTGATCGCCGCAGGAACTGTTGCCGAGAGGCCCTTGATGGAAGAGAGCGTCAACTCCGGGCGCACCTCCACCTCTGCCGTGAACTCGAAGTCCTTCCCGCGCTCGATCAAAGCCGGTTCGTCAACGGACGGACGTGCTATCGGCCTGAGCGACTCACTCTCCAGTGCCTTGTTGTACGCCGAGTTGAGTAGCTCGTCTTGTGCCTCGGCCAAAACGGTCTCTCGGCCGACATGGCTATCGATCATCGGCTTTGGCGCTCTTCCCGCGCGAAAGCCCGGTATCTTGACCTTTTTGGCGATGCTTTTGTAGGCCGCCTCGATGGCGGTATCCACATCGGTTGCCGGGACAGTGATGGTCAGCTTGACTGTGTGCGCATTGATGCGCTCAACGCTGGTGTTCAAAGGACCTCCTCGGTTTGTTTATTGATCCTAGCTCAAACGTTACGCAATTTTTCTGGTGCGGGCGAGAGGACTCGAACCTCCACGGGTTTTACCCACTGGAACCTAAATCCAGCGCGTCTGCCAATTCCGCCACGCCCGCGGAAAAACGAGTGGCATATGAGTATACGCGAAACAACCCAGAAACTTTACGTCACAGGCATAAAAAGTCAAGGACGCGCACGGTGTGAAGTTATAGCGCCCTCCGCTGCGGCCACAATTCTCTCGACGCTTATCCCCAGCTCATGCGCGACCGTCTGCCCGGGCGCGGATGCGCCGAACCTGTCGACGCCCACTGCGGGAGAGCCGCTATCCAGATATGTGCGCCATCCGAGCGTAACTCCCGCCTCGATGGTCACGACCGGCACTGAAGGCGGCACAACCGAATCGCGATACTCGTCGGGTTGCTCGGCGAATAGCTCGACGCATGGCAAGCTCACAACTCGCGAAGAGATATGTCGCTGCGCTAGGACCTCGTGTGCTTGGAGCGCCAAAAGGACCTCTGAGCCGGTCGCGATCAAGACAACTTCCGGCGTAACATCCGGATCACCCGCCAGAACATAGCCGCCGCTCGCGACACCTTCTTTGAGCCGCGTAAAACGCCCGGTATCCAAAACCGGCAGCTTTTGCCGTGTGAGCGCCAGGCACACCGGCCTGTCTCGCATCTGAATCGCGACACGCCAGGCGGCGGCGGTCTCGTTGGCATCGGCGGGCCTGATCACGATAAGGCCGGGTATCAGGCGCAGCGACGCAAGGTGCTCGACGGGCTGATGTGTCGGTCCATCCTCGCCAAGAGCCACGCTGTCGTGCGTGAAGACATGGATTACGCGCAGCTTTCCTAGTGCGGAAAGTCTGAGCGCGGGGCGCATGTAATCCGAAAAGACAAGAAATGTCGAGGCGAACGGAATCAGTCCGCCGTGGTACGCCATGCCGTTGAGTATGGCCCCCATCGCATGCTCGCGAACGCCGAAGTGCAGGTTTCGGCCTTCTCGATGAGTGGAGTCGAAGTCCATCGCATCTTTGATGACCGCCTTGGTGCTCGAAGCAAGGTCCGCCGAGCCGCCGATAAGCTCCGGTAGCACCTCGGCCAGGGCGTTCAGCGCCGCTCCCGAAGCGTCGCGAGTGGCCATCTCTTCCCCGCCGGCGCCCGGAAATGCGGGGAGCGAACTCTCCCACCCCGCCGGAAGCTCGCCTTCGTGCCTGCGCTCAAACTCGGCCGCCAGCTCTGGGTGCGGCGCTCGATAGCGCTCGAAAGCCTGCAGCCAGCGCTGCCTTTCAGCGGCGCCGCGCTCGGCGGTTCCTCGGCAGTGCTCGCGAACCTCCACCGGCACGTGGAAAGCGGGCTGGGCCGGCCAGCCCATCGCGCTCTTGGTGCGCAAAACCTCGTCTTCGCCGAGCGGCTCGCCATGCGCCGAAGCGGTGTTTTGCTTGCCGGGACTACCGTACCCGATCGTTGTGCGCACGCAGATCAGCGAGGGAGCGTTCGTCTGTGATCTCGCGGCTTCGACCGCCGAGAAAATCGCACCTGTGTCATTGCCGTCGTCTACCCGCTGAACATGCCATCCGCATGCAGAGAAGCGGGCGGGGACGTCCTCGGTAAAGGCGAGCTCCGTGGAGCCATCGATCGTGATGCGGTTGTCGTCGTACAAGACGATCAGCTTGCCCAGGCGCAGATGCCCGGCGAGCGAAACGGCCTCGGCAGACACGCCCTCCATGAGGTCTCCATCGCTGCACAGGACGTAAGTGTGGTGATCGACAACGGTGTGATCGGGACGGTTGAAGCGCGCCGCGAGCGATTCTTCGGCTATCGCCATGCCGACAGCGTTGGCTATCCCCTGCCCCAGCGGACCGGTGGTCGCCTCCACGCCAGGGGTCAGCTCAAACTCAGGGTGACCGGGAGTACGGCTGCCCCACTGGCGAAACGCTCTCAGGTCTTCGAGTGACAGGTCGTAGCCGAAAAGATGCAAAAGCCCGTAGAGAAGTGCGCTGCCGTGACCCGCAGACAGAACGAAGCGATCGCGATTTGGCCAGGCTGGATCGGAAGAATCGAACCGCATGAACTTGTCGAAGAGCACGAAGGCGGCTGGTGCCGCGCCCATCGGCATGCCAGGGTGACCGGACCTTGCCCGCTCGACCATGTCTACTGCGAGAAATCGCAATGTGTCGATGCAAAGCCTATCCGTAGAAGTGCTCATCTTTGTGGCTCCTGTCGTCATGAGCAGGGGATTTAGAAATTTTTAAGATCGGCGTGCGTCAATATGTTATGGGAGAAGTAAATGAATCAACCCTGGTCGAGCCTGAATCTAATCTGTCCCCGATATTTTGCTCTCTAACGTAACGAAAGTCGAGTCAATAGCGTTATACCAAGCGACAACGTCTAATTCAGGGGGCGCCAACCATGGACAAAACAGCTTTTCGATGTTCACAAACGGTAGATGTAGCTGAAGCCGTCAATATCGCATTGCGGGAGATTCCGCATGGCGCGGTAATATCAGTGCTTCCGGACAAAGTGCCCGGACGCGCGGTCTGGTGTATCGCCGTGCGAGAAGAGCGCTACGTTGGCAAGAAGCTCTACGTCGACCTTATCAACGGCCAAATCCTGAAACGAGCTGACTCCATCGTTCCCACCAGCGCGTTCACGGCGCCTCCAAAAGTTGACATCCTGCAAGCGATTCGGCTTTCCCTGACCGCTCTTCCCGGTACGATCGAGCAGATCGGAGTGGGAGTGACGCAAGGGCGCACAGCCTGGGAGGCCGAAATAAGCGGCCACGAGTACGATGACATCATCCACATAGACGCCAACACCGGCGAGATCGTAGCCGCAACCTATATGTAAGTCGCTCCACCGCTTACTGAAAAGCTTCCCGTCAGGCCATCGTAAGCCGCTCGTAAAGCTCCAGATGCCTCTCGACCATGTGCGCTTCGGTGAAGCGCTCCTCGAACCGGCGGCGCCCAGCGGGGCCCATCGATTTCCTCAACGCCGGCGAGTCCACCAACTCCAGAATGCGAAGCGCCATGAGGTCCTCTCGCCTTGACGGCACAAGGTAGCCGTTGACTCCATCGGCAACCGCATCGGATATCCCGCCTACGTCCGTCGCGATTACAGGCCGAGAAAGACCCATTGCCTCGAGCACCGTCAGGTTCGTCGTATCGGTGACCGAAGAGACGACGTAGATGTCCATCCCCGCGATCTCACCGATGGGATCATCGGACCATCCCGCGAACTCAAAACGATCGCCGATGCCGAGACGTTCGGCCTGCGCCATAAGTGCGGCTCGCAGCGTGCCGTCCCCGACAAGACGGAATTCGACGTCACTTCGCTCGCGCGCCACAATGGCCGCGGCTGCGATGAAGTGCTCGTAGCCCTTGGGCTGCTCGAAGCGGCCTACGGACCCCACGCGCACGATCTCTCCTCGCTCGGCCACAGGCGAACGCCTTACACCGCAAGCGGGATCCGAAATCCCGTTTTCAATAACTTCGAGCTTGCTTTCCGCAACGCCGATACGTAGCAACTCGTCTCGCACAGCAGGCACCACACACACGAAGCGATCTATACTACGCGCTTGTCGGCGGAAAACGGTCGAGCGCAGACGGAACTCAAACCAGCCGCGTACTCCGGGGTACAGGTCGAGTGGTGCGCTCGGCATGGTATGTACTGTCGTAAGCACGCGCGCGACTCCCGCTCGTCTGGCGGCACTCGCCGAGACCATCGTCGCGTAAAAACCGTGTGCGTGAACGATGTCGGGAGAGAGCCGCTCGAAGAGTGCGCGCAACTCTCGGCGAGCGCGTGGGAGGTGACGCCCGGTAGGTACCGGCCACACCTCATGTCCGGCAGCCCGCGCGTTCTTCTCGAGCCCTGAGCCCGGAACGCACACAACGCCCGTACGCCAGCCCGCCCTCTGGCATCCTTTGGCGACCCGCAAGAGATGTCGCTCGCCGCCGCCGATCGTCGCGTGGCGGTAATCGTCGACAAAGAGTATGTGGCCCCGGCCTATCACTGGCGCTGCCTGGAGTATCGACCGCGCACCGAAGCGATCAGCCGTGCGGCTCCGCGATCGCCGAGCACACTTGTGAGCGCAGTGTGCACCCGAATAACACGCTCTAAACGCGCGATGTTTGCTCGGGCAACTTTGAGCGCATCAGCCGAAAGAAGCCCGGAGGCGACAAGCTCTTGCAATGTGCGCACGTCGGCTTTGCGCATACGCACAGTATCAGCCGATTTCTGCGCTGAGAACCTGCGATGCACCGCCAGGCGCTCGTCGAGATAGCGATGCCGGTAGCCGTGCGCGAGCGCGAGAAGCCAAAACAGATAGTCCTCGGCGTAAAGTTCCTCGCGAAATCCGCCCACGGTGTCGAAGACCTCCCGCCGAAACACTCCCCCGATGCCAAAAAAGCAGGCCGCGATGAGGTCGGAAAGGGTGCACTCATTCGAACCGCGCCATCTGTCGTTGAGATCCTGAGGTACCAGCCGACCGTCCTCATACTGAAAGTAGCCGTCGCAAGTGAAGACCGATGCGTCGGGGTTCGCGCGGATGTGCGCGCCCATGCTGGTGAGGTGCTCGGGCAATAGCAGATCGTCGGCGGAGAGCATCACCAGCAGATCCGCGCTCGCTGAGCGAACTGCTGTGTTGTAAGCGCCGCCGGTGCCGCGGTTGGCCTGCGTCACTACCCGTATCCGAGGATCGGAAGCCGCCAGATCGGCGGCAAGCGCGGGTGTGGAGTCTGTCGAGCCGTCGTCCACGATCACGAGCTCCCAGTCAAAAAAGGTTTGCCCGCACACGGACTCGACTGTTTCGGCGAGTGTCACCTCGGCGTTATACGCTGGGACTAGGATCGAGAAGCTCGGTTTCGCGCCGAGTATGTCTTCCGGACGGCAATCACTCATGTCCGCTCCTTCGAAACCGGCATCGGCATAAAGGAAAGTTGAGATGGTGGGCCGTATAGGGGTCGAACCTATGACCTTGGGATTAAGAGTCCCCTGCTCTGCCAACTGAGCTAACGGCCCGAACGCTCGCATATTGTAACCGCTCGGCAGCGTAATGCAAAACCTATCGCGGCCGTCGCCCTTTTTTCGAAGCAAACCGCCCCATCTTGAAGTCTATGGAGAAGTTGACGTACGCCTCAAGCAATCGGAAGACCTTCTTGTCTCCCATCGGCCCAACGGTGCGATCGCTCGGCAGGTTCGAGACCTGTCCTTCCACCACCCGGGCGCGTCCGATAATCTCGAAACCGCCGTCAGGCTCTGTATAGCCGAGGTTGTCCGTCAGCACGCCTATCACCGTCGGCAGATTGGCGAGATCGTAGTGTGCCAGCAACCCCGGTCGGCCATGCGGCAGAACCTCGCCGGTACCCGGATCTCTAGCCACCACCCGAGTCCAAGGCGGTGTCGGCTTCCTCCGCGCGCGGAGCGGTGCTCCCATCACCTCGTCACGCAGGCCGCCGTCAAAGTAGTTAGTGGCACTCTCCGCCATACCGAGCGTATTCACGCAGTAAGCGGCTGGCACACCAAGATATTTGGCCGCCAGATCATAGTAGTCCTGCCGCGTAAGCTCACCAAATCGACCGCGGTAGCCGCCGCCGTCAACAAGACGACTGCCCAAAGGGAGCTCAAAGGTCATCTGTTTGCGCTCGCATGCCTTTAGGAAGTAAACAAACGCCGAGGTAGCGCCAATGATTGCCACCGGCTCACCGGTCGATTCGACGTCACGCAAATTTGCGATGAGGGCAGCCACGTCTATACCCGACTTACCAAGCAGGAAGGCACTTTCCGGTGAACCGAAGTGCAGGCGTGTCTGCTCCATGCCGATGGCCATGCCCATACTTGGAGCCATCTGGGGGCTAGGAGCTAAAATGAGAATCCGGCATCGTCGGCCGGACCCAAAATCCGGGAACACGTATGCGCCGGTCATCACCCGGTTGGCCGCAAAAATCAGCTCTTGTCCGAGCTCATCCCTGAAGATGCGGCCGCGCTGATTCGCCGAGGTCGTCCCGCTGGTAAGCTGCGCCATCACGGCCTTGTCCATTGAAAACGATGTGACTATCTCGTCTTTGAATGCTTGAGTGGGATACGCCGGAATCTCGGACCATGCGCTGACTTTCGCTGGCGAGATGCCGGCTGCGTCGCAATACGACCGATACGGCTCATTGCGCTCGTATTGGTACGCGAACAAATCAAGTGCAAGGGTGTCGAAAACGTCGCGAGGTCCGTCCGGACCTGCTTCTATCGTTTCGCGCACGCGCGCGGCGATCTCGCGACTTGATTGCTCGGCTCGCAGGCCGTCGCCCATCTCCACCCTTATTCTCTGCCTCGATCCTGTCCCACGTTTGTGGTTAGCCTACCGCGCAAAACGGGCCGCCAAGCGCTTGGGGTGGGCGACGGGATTCGAACCCGCGACCTTCGGAGCCACAGTCCGACGCTCTAACCAACTGAGCTACGCCCACCATGAGTGGCTGGCACGCCCGGAGGGATTCGAACCCCCGACCTAGAGATTAGAAGTCTCCCGCTCTATCCAGCTGAGCTACGGGCGCTTGATAGACAGCGAAATCCGGGCAACGCAAGAGGACACGGTACTCGGGTAACGCAATGTTGTCAATGGAGCGGCGGACGGGACTCGAACCCGCAACAATCAGCTTGGAAGGCTGATGCTCTACCAATTGAACTACCGCCGCACGTGGTCGGGCTGACAGGATTTGAACCTGCGACCCTCTGCTCCCAAAGCAGATGCGCTACCAAGCTGCGCTACAGCCCGACACCAACTCCGCGCGAATCCCGCTTTAAAAGCGCGCTAGCAAAGGAGCATCGCTCAGTATATTGCCGATGCCCGCTCTAGTCGATAGTGTATTATCAACTTCCCTGCATTCGACGAAACTGGAGGAGCCGTGCGATGCCTGAGACTGCCTCGATTTTAGCCTGGACATTCATTGACGAGTGCCCGATTCCAGATGACATTAACGACTTGCTAGTTGCTGGTGAGAGCGCTGTCGCAGCCTACAAAACCTTTCGGGATTCCGCGATCTTCACCAATAAGCGACTGATCGTCAGAGACGCCCAGGGCTTGACCGGCAAAAAGGTCGAAATCTACTCCCTGCCATACTCCTCTATCATGATGTGGTCTTCCGAGAACGGCCGCGGACTGCTCGACTTCAACTCGGAGGTGGAACTTTGGACCAGGGTTGGCCACATAAAGATCAACCTCCACAAGGGCGTAGATATCCGTCGCCTTGACAAGTTGATCTCCGAAGCCATCCTCTAATCGGACTGACTAACGCCCCTGCTCGAGAAGATCGCCGAGGCGCTCGAATCTCTACCTGAGCTGACCTGTGATCTTCTCCTGCAGCGCGGCCAGTGCCCTGCCTCGATGTGAAATCGCGGTCTTTTCCGCAAGCGAAAGCTCAGCCATCGTCCGGCCGGACGCATCGGCGGGCAGAAAGAGCGGGTCGTACCCAAACCCCTTGTCACCGCGCGGCGAAAACCCGATGCTACCCTCACAGGCGCCGTCCGCCACCACCTCCGAGCCGTCCTCGGCGATAAGCACGATGACGCAACGAAAGCGCGCCTTTCGCTGTTCGGCAGCCACACCCTGAAGCGCCGAGAGGAGCTTTGTGTTGTTATTGGCGTCACTGGCCTTCTCTCCCGCGTAGCGCGCCGAGCGGACCCCGGGCGCGCCGTCGAGCGCGTCTACCTCAAGCCCCGAATCATCGGCAAGCGCACCGCATCCGAAGAGCTCGAAAGCGGCTCTCGCCTTGATGCGAGCGTTTTGGAGGAAGGTATCGCCCGTCTCTTCCGGCTCGATCCACACTCCGGCCTCGGCAGCTGCGACAAACTCGAGTCCGGAGTCGGGTAAGGCGGCCCTGATCTCATCTACCTTGTGCGGGTTGCCGGTTGCCACTATGACACGCCGGAGTCGCTCGCCATCGCAAAGAGGCCTATCACAGCTCGAAGACATCGTCATCGCTTTCGATAATCCGGCGCTGAAGCGCCACTATCCTGTCGATCCCGACTACCGCTAAATCGAGCATCGAGTTCAGTTTCGCGCGGTCGAAGGGCGTCTGTTCGCCGGTGCCTTGCACCTCGATGAAGCGCCCTTCGCAGTCCATCACGACATTCATGTCGATCTCGGCGGTCGAGTCCTCGGCGTAATCGAGATCGAGCACGATCTCCCCTCCAACCATCCCGACGCTGGTGGCGGCGACCTGGCCAAAGAGCGGAAGCTCGGTGATTTTCCCCGCATCGCGCCAGGTGCTCAAGGCATCGTGAAGAGCGATGAACGCGCCTGTTATCGCCGCGGTTCGCGTGCCCCCGTCGGCCTGGATCACATCGCAATCCACGCTCAAAAGATACTCGCCGCCGAAACCTCTGAGGTCCACAACAGACCGCAGTGACCTGCCGATAAGGCGCTGGATCTCATGCGTGCGCCCTTTCGGGCCTCCGGAGGTCGACTCACGCCTCGTGCGAACGTGCGTCGAAGCGGGCAGCAGCGAATACTCGGCGGTAATCCAGCTTTTCCCCTGGTTTTTGAGCCACGGTGGCACTCCTTCTTGTATCGAAGCCGCGCAGAGGACACGCGTATCGCCGAGCTCGAACATGCAGCTGCCGTGCGCGTAGCGCAAATAGCGGCGGGTGACTCTGATCGGGCGCAAATCGCCGGGCGCTCGTCCGTCTAATCTCATCATCAGGCGTGTCTCCTTCTAGGTTGTCCGCAAAGCGGTGGAGTCCAGCTCGTAGATATCAAACTCTTTTGCTATCGATGAATTCGGGCCGAAGATCTCAATCGCGTCTCGCAACATGTGTTCGCGATCATTTGTGGGCCATATGTGCGTGAGGACCAGTCTGCCGGCGCCGGCAGCGCGGGCAATCTCGGCGGCCTCGCGGGCTGTCATGTGCGGGGCGCGGCCGATGTACTCTTCGGGCATGGTCGCCTCGGCGATCAGGAGGTCAGCGTCTCGCGCGGCCCGCAATACCGCGTCGCCCGCCTTCGTGTCCGAGGTGTAGCACACCCGGGCGCCATCGGGCGATTCGACCGAGAGCGCAAAGGTAGTCTCGGCGTGATCGACAAGCAGCGGAGTGATGGCAAGCGACCCGATCCTGACGACTTGCTCGGCGATAAGCTCATGGACGATAAACGCCTCGGCAAGTTCAATGCGGCCCCTCTCCGAAAGCAAACACCCCATCTGCTCAAAGAGGCTTTCCGGCAGCCAAAGCGGCAACGGCGAAGCGGGGCCTTGTGGCGCGTATCGAAGCAGCGCCTGCAGCGCGTAGATGTCGAGAAAGTGGTCGGGGTGCCCATGGGTGATCACGACCGCGTCGAGAGTGACTGGATCGGCAATCTCGCACAAATTCGCGATAACGCCGTTTCCGCAATCCATAAGCACTTTGGTGCCATCGTGCTCAACCAGGTAACCGGAGCACGCCTGCCCCGCACCAGCATAAGACGCCGATGAACCCAGCACGGTCACTTTCATGAAGCTCCTCCTTCGACGGCTTCGCCGTCAGCCAGAAACGAAAGTTCCCCTGATGATAGCAGCGAACTCAGTGTCTCTATCGAAACATGCTCAACGCCCGCGACAGGAACTCGAAGTATGCGCGAGCCGAGATGCGCAAACTCGCAAGCGTCCCCGGTGGTCGCGAAGTGAAGTTCGCGCGGCTGGCCTGCCGAAACAAGCTGACCGCGGCGCTTCAGATTGTCCGCGACCTCTCTCGCCGTTTCCTCATCGGAGGAGATCAGCTGAACACTTTGTCCAACCACTTGCTGAATCGCCGATCTCAGCAGCGGGAAATGCGTGCAGCCAAGAACCAGCGTGTCGATTCCCGAGCGCTTCAAAGGATCTAGGTAATCGCGTGCGATCTCGTAAAAGGACGGGCGGATGAACACGTCCGTTAGCTCGGAAAGCTCCTGCTCTAGCGGACCCGGGCCCATACGAAGCCCCGACTCCACCACATCGACAAACTTTGGCGTGGGCACTGAAAACACCGTCACTCCCGCGTCAAGCGCCCGTACCGCTCGGCTGTAAGCGCCGGAGTCTATGGTGCCTTGTGTGCCGATCACGCCCACCTTGCGATTTGCCGTCGCATGCACGGCCGCGCGCGCGCCAGGCTCGACCACACCGACCACTGGAACCTCAAACGCGCGCTGCGCCAACGCCAGACCGGCGGCGGTAGCGGTGTTACACGCCATGACGATCAGCTTGACATCGCGGGAAACCAACCAGGAGCCGATCTCGAGTACAAACCGCCTGACCTCGCCTAAGTCTCTCGGACCGTAAGGGCATCTTGCCGTGTCCCCAAAGTACAGGATCGATTCGTCCGGTAGCGCGTCCATGAGCGACCTGACTACCGTCAGGCCACCGAGTCCGCTATCGAAGACACCTATCGGCCTATTGTCAAATCGCACTGCCGTTACTCTCCGCAATCAGCTCAATCATCTTCTCGGCGATATCGTGGATCGGCAGCACAACGCGCGCGGCGCCGAGCTCAACGGCCGCCTTTGGCATACCCCAAACCGTCGAGGTGCTCTCGTCCTGAGCTATCGTCGCGGCACCGGTATCGTGTAGCAGCTTCAATCCCTTGGCCCCGTCCGCGCCCATTCCCGTCAGGATGACGCCAAGCGAGTTCCGCCCGATCGAGGTTGCCACACTCTCGAACAGGGTATCCGCCGAGGGCACATAGAGCTGACCTGAGAGCGGGTTGGTGAACCTCATCGTGAGCCCATCCATCGACAGGTTGGTTCCCGTAGGAGCTATGAAGGCCGCTCCCGCCTCGACGTTTTGCCCATCGCGAGCCTCCCGAACATCGATCTTGCACCCTGCGTTCAGCCAGCTCACAAGGCCGGGTATGAACCCCTCGGCGATGTGCTGAGCGATGACGATCGGCACCGGAAGCTCCTTCGGCAGCCTGCCGAGGATGGAAAGAAGCGCTGATGGCCCGCCTGTGGAAGAGCCGATCGCTACAAGTGATACGCCGCCCCTCTCGGCCTTTGGGGAAATCTCGATTGGGCTGGTCGGGTGCAACTCCGTTCGCCTGCCCCTGATGTGAGTGATCACCTTGACGCGGGCGAGTATCTTTACCTTCCGGATTACCTCGCGTCCGATATTTTCTAGGTGCGCCCAATCTCTGGGCTCAGGCTTTTTTAGCACCTCCAGCGCACCCATCTCCAGCGCGTCGAAAGCGCGCCCCATTCCTTCCCCGTACACCGAGGAAGAGACCACCAGAATCGGAGTCGGGGTGTACGCCATGATCTGCTCGGTGGCTTTCAGGCCGTCACATCTGGGCATATGTATATCCATCGTCACCAGATCAGGACGAAGCTCCGCAACCTTAGCGATAGCCTCAAGGCCGTTTTTAGCTTCGCCGATGACCTCGATTCCCGGGTCCGAAGAGAGAATCTGCGTCAGCATCTCCCTGGCGACAAGCGAGTCATCCACAATCAGCACTCTTATTCGAGAATCGGTAGTCACTGCGCTCCTTCCCGACCCTCTATCAGCGGATCAGGCGATCAACGGTATCCAGCAGGGTATCCTGATTGAAAACGGATTTCGTGATATAGGCGTCAGCGCCTGCCTCGGCACCCTCGGCCTTCTCCTCATCGCGCTCGAGCGACGTCACGATGATGACGGGAATCCTTGCGAGCGCCGGATCAGCCTTGATCGCGCGCGTCAGCTCGAACCCCGTCATGTTGGGCATCTGAACGTCGGTCACAACCGCGTCCACAGCGAGGCCCTCCTTGAGCTTCGCAAGGCCCATCGCGCCATCAAGGGCAACTTCAACCTCGTATCCGGCAGCCTCAAAGATCGAGCGCTCCAGTTCACGGGTGGTGAAGGAGTCCTCGCATATCAACACGCGCTTGGGACCCTGTCTCTTCGACTCCTCGGCAGAGACCACTTTTGCACCCGAGCGCCGCCTCGCACGATCCATCAGATCAGGCACGTTGAGTATCGGAACCACATCTCCCGCGCCAAGAACGGTAACCCCGGCGACGTTGTCGACCTTACGCAGGTGCGAGCCTAAAGGCTTGATGACGATCTGCTGCTCGCCGATGAGAGCGTCGACGACAAGACCGATTCTGTGGCCCGCAAAGCCAATCGTCGCAATCGGCGTCTTCAGGCCCTTCGGCCCCTTGTGCGGCACGCCGAGAACATCCCCCAGGCGCACTAGTGGTATCGTGCGACGCTGGCGCCGGATAACATCACGGCCTTCAACCTTGATGATCTCCGATGGAGTCACCCGCAAAGTCTCTTCGATGCTTGTTGTCGGCAGCGCGAAGACCTGGTCGCCCACCTTCATAATCAGCGCCCGGATAATCGCGAGAGTGAGCGGAATCGTAAGCCTGAAGACGCTGCCTTCGCCGAGCTTACTGTTGACGTCGAGTGAGCCTTTGAGCTTCTCGACGATGAACTCGCGCACTACATCCATACCCACACCGCGGCCGGAAATCTCGGTAATGATCGAGCTTGTCGAAAAACCTCTCTCGAAGATGAGATATATCGCCTCGCGATCGGACATTGCGTCCGCCTCATTCTGGGAAAGGTACCCCTTGCGCACCGCCGCGGCCTTGACTCTCGCAGGATCAACACCGGCGCCGTCATCGGCTACCTCGATAACGATGCGGTCGCCCTCCTGGTGAGCCGTCATGCGTATCGTGCCCTTTGGGGGTTTGCCCAAAGCTTCACGAACCTCAAGCGGTTCGATTCCATGGTCGACCGCATTGCGCATGATGTGAATCAGCGGATCGTTTATCTCTTCCAGAACCTTCTTATCAAGCTCTGTGTCCTCACCCTCAATGATCAGTTCAACATCCTTTTTGAAGGATTTCGCAAGGTCGCGCATGGCGCGCGGGAAGGTCTGAAATATCGTCGAGACAGGCAGCATGCGAACTCGCATTCCTTGCTCCTGAAGCTCCGAGACAACCACGGACGCCCGCGCAACGTCCTCCGCGAAGCTCTTCAGAAAAATGCCGTCAGAACGTCGACGCTCTGCAAGCAGTGAGTCCATCCTGTTGCACTCTTCCAGCAACGCCACCATTGCTTCGTTCTCGATTTCCAGCGACGTGAGCTGCGATTTTATCTTGACCCAGGACTGCCAAAGCTCATTGAGCTCGTTGTTGCCCTGCCGTAACTCAACGATCCGCTGCTCCTCCTTGATCTGGGAGATCACGATTTCGCTGATGAGGTTGAGCAACCGATCTACCTGGGATGTTTTGACCCGGATCGTGTTATGGGCCTTAGCCTGCAGCTTGTCATCACGCTTGCTCGGAGCCCCAGAGCCCTCCGGGAGCACCTCTGGGGGATCCTCGACAGGCCTGTCGGGGGATTTTTTTCCGCGCTTGGCTGGCGCCTTTTTCTTCGGCTGGGTCGGTTCGTCTTCGGCGACTTTGGTCAATCGCACCTGTAGATCGGCAAGATCCAGCATGTCATCGATGTTTTTTCCGCCATTGTCCGCAAGATACACAATGGCATCGAGTGCCTCGAAAAAAGAATCGCTGAGCTTTGGCGTGTAAGCGATCTCTTTTTCCCTGATCTTGACCATAATGTCTTCGAGCCGATGGGCAACATCGGAAATCTCAAGGAGTCCGACCATCCGCGAAGATCCCTTTAGTGTGTGGGCATCCCGAAGCATCTGATCGAGCAGGGCCGCGTCATCAGGAGATGCCTCAAGCGAAATGACACCTTCGTTGAGTCGCTGGAGAAGCTCCTGGGCCTCTTCCTGGAACTTCGATATGAACGCGCTACGGTCAAATTCGACCATTAGTACTCTCCTTGAAGTGCGACCGGTTAGCCGACGATCTTAAACGCGGCGCCGACCTGACTGGACTCCTTGGCGATCATCGCCAGCTGTTCCGCAGTGGCCGCCACTTGCCGGCCGCCCGCCGCTGTCTGTTGCGCTACCGCGGCGACCTCGCGCATCACCTTCACTACCTGCTCTGTAGCGCTCTTCTGCTGCTGGGTGGCGGCGGATATCTCTTTAGCAGCCACCGTGGTCTGCTCGATCATCTCAAGTATCTGCTCAAGTGATTCTCCGGTAACATGCGCCAAGTCGACGCCGTTTTGAACTTGTTTCATCTCCTGCTCGGTAGCCAAGACTAGCTCGTTTGCCGAACTTTGTATCTCGGTCATGATCTGCGAAATCTCGCCCGTGGAGTTTACGACCGACTCGGCGAGTTTTCTGATCTCGGCCGCCACCACAGAGAAACCCTTTCCGGCCTCACCGGCTCGAGCTGCCTCGATGGCGGCGTTCAAGGCGAGTATCTTTGTCTGATCCGCGATAGAGTTGATGATGCCGAGTACCTGCCCTATCTGCTGACTGCGCTCTCCGAGCAGAAGAATTTTATTCGCCGAGTTCTGGCTGTGTGCCTTTATCTGCTCCATCGCTCCCAGCGAGTTGAAGACAGCCTGCTGTCCTGACTCGGCACTACCCAAAGAGGCCTCGGCCATATTGACAACCTGATTGGCGTTGTCGGCTATCTGCCTGTATGTGGCTGCCAGCTCCTCCATTGTGGCCGTGGTCTGACTGATTGAGGCGGCCTGCTCGGCCGAGCCGGATGCCTGCTGCTCCGTTGCTGAAAGGATGTCATTGGAAGACTGGGCTAAGCGCGTAGACGATTCCTGGGTCTGCCTGATGAGGTAGACGATCAGATCGAGCATCTGATTGTAGGACTTGGCCAAAACCCCAAACTCATCCGGCGAGTCTACATTGACCTTATGGCCTATCTCGCCCTGGCAAGAAGCCTTTACGCTTTCCACCACCTTATCCAAAGGCGCCATGAACCTTTGGCCGACCGCGAGGAACACGGCGAGCCAGGCGACTCCGAGTACAACCATTGCCCCGGCCAAAATCACCAAGTGTTCCAACAGCCCCTCGACAGGGCCTAGCTTGTCGCGAAAGATAAACCAGCCGATCATCCACTGCAATATCATGAACGCCAAGATCACCGCGGCATTCACAAGAGAATATTTGTAGAGAAATTTGCTTCTGATCGACATTATGAACTTCGACATCTCACTGGCCTTTCTTGACGGCTATTATTGCGCTGAACCTATCGGCTCAAGAATGCTGCTCACGTTGATGATTCCTATCAGCCTTCCATCGAGATGCACCGAGCCGATAATGAGTTGAGCGCTGACCTTGTCGATGGTGGACAGAGGGGGCTCAATGTTTTCCTGCGGCACCTCAACAATATCGCCTATCTCCTCTACAACAATTGCTGTAGCGACTTCCTTGTCGTGTATCACGATAGCGGGCGCAAGAGTGAATCCCATTGCGCTTCGCTCTAACCCCAACAGCTTCGAAATATCGGTCACGGATATCATCTCGCCCCGAATGTTTACCACACCCAGAATTGCAGGTGGCGTGCATGGTATCGGCGCAATCTTGTACTCCCGGTATATCTCTCGAACGTCTTGAACCTTGACCGAGTACCACTCCTCGTCCAGCCTGAAAAGGAGCAGCCCAACCAGATCGAGCTTTACCTCATCGATAGACTCCTGCGCCAAGGATTCGGCCCTTTGACGTAGCACATCAGCCACATCAGCGCTGGACCCTTCCAGCCAAAGGCCTGAGCCTACATTATCTGTCATTTGCACTCACCCATATCAATATCGACCGAAGTGACAAGACGATCAACATCGAAAAGAAAGATCATATCGTTGTCCAGGCGGCAAACACCCAGTAGTCGTTCGGCGAGATTGTGAAAATCGGGAGCTGGCGCCAAAGCCCCAGGTGGAACAAGCAGCACGTCCTCGACTTCATCCACCACCAACGCTACGAGAGTCTCTTTAGTGCGGCAGATAATCATCGGAGTGTCGATATGGTAAGACTTCGCAGGTAGATCGATAAGCGCCCGCATGTCCAGGACAGGAATCACCTGCCCTCTGAGATTCATCATCCCAATCAGCGACGCGTCAGCGCCTGGAACCTTGGAAACCTCGACGATCTGCTGAATCTCCTGGACCTTCTCAATTGCAAGCCCGTAGCGCTGGGAGTCGAGCTTAAAAACCACGATACGCTCTATGTGTGCGGTTGTTTGCTGCGTGAAATCCTCCGCCGCCGCAGACCCCGTTTTTTTCGAGCGCTTTGTCAACGGTTCACCGCCTACCCATTGGAAAACCGCATCACACGATCAAGCTCTTCAGGGCTGACCAAACCTTCGGCGACTTTGAGCGCGCCAGCGGTGATCATCGGTCTCATCCCGGCGGATTTCGCTACCGCAAGAATCTCATCGGCGGAGAGCCCCCTGGCGATCGGAACCCTCACCTGCTCGGTGAAGGGCAGCACCTCGAATATCCCGGTGACACCCTGAAAGCCAGTGTTGAGACACGCCGCGCATCCGACCCCTTTCATAGCCCGATTCGATGAGATATCCGGAACAACATCCGTCACGCTTCCGGCAAAAACCTCCACCGAACACTGCGGGCAATTTTTCCTCACCAGACGCTGTCCAACACCGAGGGTCAGCGCCGCCGCCAGCGAGACGGGCTCCGCACCCAGGTCAAGCATTCGGCGCACTCCCGAGACGATATCTCCGCCAGAAAACGTCGCTATAACCAGCTTGCCGAGACCAGCAGCCTCGACGGCGAGATGGACGTCTTCCACTGATTGCATCGGGTCTATTGCCATGACGTCCGTGTCCTGGCGCATGCCTGCCGCAAAATACGACTCGGCACCTATGGGCGCGCCCGGATTCACCAGAACCTGGGCCACAGAGGGGATTTCGTGTTCGATAGAACGCTCGACCGAATAGACTGTCTTGCCAGCCTGGGCGGCGTGCTGCAGCAATGCGTAGTAGGTAGACGAGCGACCGCCGGCGACGGGCGCGCAAACAAGCAGTATTCCTCGGCCACGCTCCACCATGGCGTGAAGGGCGCGTGTCTCGGCTTCGTTCATGCCGAGCTCTCCGAGCCCGCGTAGCGCCGAACGGCCGCTGCTCAGCGAGATCACCAGTCGCTGACCGGCGATAGTGGGAACCACCGAGACTGTAACGATCAGCTCCTTCTCGCCAATGTTGGCCCTGACGCGACCGAGCGCCGGATGCGAAGAGTGAACCGATGATAGCCTGGCAAATGCCTTGATGCCGTCGACGAGCGCTCCTTGCAAGGACAGCGGCGCACTGGCCACCCGCTCCAGGCGGCCCTGGACCCTGTAGACCAGGAAAAAATCGCCCTTGTATGGCAACAACTGGATTCTGTTGGCGCCTTTGCCAACCGCATGGGCGAGGATGTCGGAGACGAGCACTGCCACCTTGCCCGCATCCGCAAACGCAAGCACATCCAGGTCGATTGCGGACGGCTCCACCGAAGGGGCGGTTTCCACGATCTCCTCGATAGATTGAGCGACCTCGGCGAATACTTCGCCCTGTGGATCGGCGCCGATTGAATCGAAAACAGCAGAGGGTGCCTCGGCAGTGATTGACTCGAAGACAGCAGCAGGAGCCTCGGCAGCGATCGGAACAGCCTCGCCGAAGGGAGCTTCGAAGAAGTCCTCGGCGCTTATAGCAGGCTCTTCCGCCTCGGGAACCGCCGCTTGAGGCACATCATAGTATTGCGCTAGAGCCGCCAGGATCGAAGTGGGATCCGCAAGCACAACCTCGATTTCCGCTCCCACTTTCGACATAAGGTCGTCCAGGAGAAAAACATCGACGGCCTGACCTACGGCCACTGTAAGCATGCCTTCTATCTCGAATAGCGGCAGTACGCTGTAGGACAGGGCTATATCGGCCGGGACGATGTTCAGCGCACTTTCGTCCGGGGTGTAACTGGACAGATCGACTCGTGGTGTCCCAAATGCGTCTTCCAGCACATTTTCGATATCGGCGGCGGTAACCAGGCCTTGATCTATCAAAAGCTGCCCTGCACTACGACCACTGGCCGAGGCAGAAGCGATGACGCCTTCGATCTGTTCGCCCGAAATCAAGCCCGCTGTTTCGAGGGCTTCGAGCACCTTGGAAGTGAGAGATTCCGCCATGTAAGCCGTCCTAACCCTTCGCCTTCGCCAGTTCCTCGGCAACGGCCTGAAGCAAACGTTCGGGCTCTATGGGCTTGGTCAGGTACTGATTGGCGCCGGTCCTGATTCCGGTGGCCATCGCCTGTTCCTCGGTCTTCGCGGTGAGCATGATGATCGGGATCGACTTGTACTTCGCGTCGAACTTCAGTAGCCGGCAGACTCGATAGCCATCGAGCTTGGGCAACATGACATCGAGCAGGATCAGATCGGGCATCTCGGCGCGCGCCTTTTCCAGCGCTTCCGCACCATCGACAGCGGTGATGACATCGTGTCCGCCGGCGATCAATATCGCCTTTATCATCTCAAGGATCGTTGGGCTGTCGTCCACCGCCAGTATTCTAGCGTTTGCCATTCCCGTAACTCCCCTCTATCTCAGGCATTGCATTCCAGCCGCCTGCTGCCATTAGACATATACTCAGATCAGACATCAAGCGTGCCCTTCCGACACTCTACCAGACTGCGCTCTATGGTTTTAGCCAGCAAATCAGGCTTGAATCCGCCCATGAATTTCACCCAGTCTCCTTCCGGATTCTCATAAATGGTGCGCAGCGCCATCTCGTACTCCCTACATGCGTCTTGCACCGCCCCCATGGAGCGGTACAGATTGCCGAGATTCAGATGCGCAAGGGCAAACCCGGGATCCACATAGATAGTACGCCTGAACTCGGAGAGTGCGAGCATTTTTTCATCGCGTCTAAGATATATCATGCCGAGCACATATCGAGCGGCGGCAAAAAGCGGGTCGATCGCGAGCACCCTTTTGCACTCTTCGTAAGCGGAATCTAAGTCGCCCTCATCGGCATGCGCATTGGCAAGGAGCAGCAGCGCTCGGACGTTTTTCGAGTCAAGATCCAACACTTTAGCAGCATAAGTTGCAGCTGCGGCTTGCTCTCCTGCGGTCGCCGCGGACTCGGCAAGAGCCAAAAGCTCGTTCACCTCGTCGCTTACAGTCGCCGATATCTCACTCTTGCGGCTTTTAGGCTTGTCCGAAAACATCCGACGCCGGCGAGTATCATCGTCAGCGGCCGTTTTAGGCAAACCGGCAGGACGCCGGATCGGCGATTTTTCGTTCAACTTCTCGCTGAGGCGATATTTCCGACCGAGCGATTTGCGGTAAAGAAAGACTCCACCGACCTCAACGGGCTCGAAGCGGTCGGATATAGCCGCCAGCGTCTCGGAGTGACCCACAAACAGGTAACCGCCGGGATTTAGCGAGTCATAGAGATTCTGAACTACTCGGCGAGTGGACTCCAGCCTGAAATAGATAGTTACGTTCCGGCAAAAGATCACGTCCCAGTTGCCCATCAGGGACAGAGGATAAGGCTCCTTGATGAGATTATGATACTGGAATGTCACGATATTTCGCGCTTGCTCGACAACCCTGTTCCCGTGGGGCGCGGACTCGAAATACCTTGATGCCACTGACGGCGATAGATTGGAAATGCTTTTGGCCGGATAAACACCGCGCTTCGCCTTGAGAAGAGCGTTCGTGGAAACGTCGGTCCCCATGACCTCAGGAGTGAACCCCATGGCGACAAGGCCTGAATCCAGAAGCGTCATCGCGAGCGTGTAAGGCTCCTCCCCGGTAGAGCAGCCCGCCGACCAGACACGGAATCTCCGGTCTGAAACCCCTTTGTTGGAGATAATCTCCGGTATTACCGATACACGCAGCGCCTCAAACTGCTGGGGAAATCGAAAGAAGCTCGTCTCGTTGATAGTGATGAGGTTCATGAGCTCGTTGAACTCATCCTCGCTCGACTGGAGCATCTCCAGATACTCGAAAAGCGATGAGGCCCCTTTCCGGGTGGCACGAGTTATAAGCGAAACACGCAAGGAGTCCATCTTCTGATCTTCGAGAAATATCCCGGAATGCTGATTGATGTACTCCCGAAAGGCCTTGAACTCCTCGTGCGTGATGTCTTTTGGGATTCCCTCGCCGGCTTCGGCAATCACGTTTGCTCTGTCACCATCTCTTCTTCAGAAGCGTCGTCCTTCTCTATCAGTCCGGCCGAGTACATTCCGAAAAGTATCTTCGAGGTCTCGAAATCATTGTATCCGGTGAGTTCTACGAGCTCGCCAACAGAGCGGCCGCTGTGCATATAGCACAACAACATCCACTCCTTGGGCTTGAGATGAATCTCCATGGACTTGTCGCCCGGAGCGCTGGCCATTATGAATCGCGTGTCTGAGCCGGATATCTTCTGCCGGATCTTGCCCCAAAGTTCCATGCGCCGGGCGGACTCCATAATGGCGTTTTCGACGGAAACCGATATGCCGATATCCTCGCCTTCGCACACCTCATCGGGCACGAAGCGCAAATCGCCCTCTTCCCAGCGGAACAGATCGAACAAGGTGTCGTTTATCTGGTCTTGTATGAAGTTCTCCAGGACTTTGCCGTCTAGGTATCCTTCGTCGACGAGAATCTGACCTAGCCTGCGGTTGGCCTTCTCCTTCTTCTGTATCTTCTGAAGCCCAAGCGCCTGTCTGAGCTGCTTTTCCGAGATAACATCGGCGCTTACGAGCCTGCGACCCAAAGATTCGCGGTTCCAGTTGCTCGACGCGAAGAAGACGCGACCTTTCTTGAAGCATATCTTGCCCTCGGCATCTGCTTGACTCATGTACAAGGTGCCTGTCTTGTTGCCAGCGGCAAGCAGCCTGAACATGTCCTCAAGCGAAAAGTCTATGAGGTTACCCTCGAGAGCCAAGTGTGGATCCTTTCACTCCAAAGCCAAATCGTAGCACGAGACACTAGTGCGGAACAGATAAACCCTCGGCTTGTCTCAAGATTGTCTGGGCGTGCTGGTGCTCACCGTTTCGAGCCGAGAAAACCTCGCGGCCCAGCCGGTTGCCGGATCCAGGATCGCACTGGAGAAGAATCCGGGTACAAAACCTGCCAACATCGCCAAAGACCACTTTATCGAGGCGACGACCCCGACTGGACGCGGGTCGATCCCGAGATCCATGAGGTACATACCCGGCGTGCGCCCCCAAACAGAAAGAAACAGCGTCAAGTACAACAGGTAGATCACCAGGATGGTCACGATAATCGATGCCACAAAAACCGGTAAGGCCACAGAAGCCCTTACTGTTGGGAACGGAAACAGCAACACCGCCACGATCAGCGCCGCTACGGCGTCGATGCCTTGCGCGTATCGAGCCCTGTCAAGAGTCGCGGGCCCTTTGGCTTCAAAATGAGCGAACTTGCTCACTTCGCCTCCTCATCTCTTTGAGTCGCACGCCAAGCGTGCAGAAAAATCTCAAAATTCACAAGTTCTTCGGCGCCGGTCATACCGCCGTCATCGGCTATCAGCACTTTACCGCACCGCGTCAAAGCCAAGAGTCGATCACTTATCTTTTGTGGCGAAAAATCCTGCGAACGCAGTGTCTCGCCGTCAATACCGCCGAGAACCGCAAGATCCAACAGGGCGGCTTCGCGGGTAAAATCTTCGAAGTCGGAGTGGCAAAGTCCGCCAGGGTGCACCGCTGAAAATCCCTGCTGCTTTAGTGCGGGAAGCGCGAATCGCACATCGCCATCCGAATGAAACACGCTCGCTACCGAATGGCTGTGCGCGATCGCGGCCAGCCGGCCGGCTCTGGGCACGAGTTCGCGAAGAACGAAGTCGGGAGCGAGCAGGGGGCCGTTTGCCCCGGCCACATCCTCGGCGATAACTATAGCTGCCGCGCCGAGCCGAGCGCCGCTTAGCGCCTGTTCGAGCAGGTCCGGCATGACGGCATCCATCTGGCCGGCGATCATCTGGGGATTTGATTCGGTCGCGCGGAGGGACTCAATCCAGCCATCCCGGTTCGCCACCGCGCCAAAAGGCCCGCTTACCACCCAAAATGGGGCGGTTCCCGCTGCGATGACACAATCGATGGCGTCCTTAGCCCAAGGTTCAGACGCCGGCAAAAACACAAAGTCAAGATCGAGACGCTTGCAAGCGGCCGCATAAAGCGACGGCGCGGAACCTCGGCCCCACCTTAGAGCCTCGACTGCCAGCAGTGGAAGGAATGTAAAGCCGACAGGCGGCAAGATATGCGTCAACGATCGTGCGCGTGAGCTGGAAGTGCCAGGAAGCAGCCTGCTATGACTACTCCGCGTCCCAGGCGTCTTCGGAAGTCTGCGCAACAATATCGTCGATGACCGCGGTACAAGTGTGATCCTGCAAGGAGCCCGAGCTCTCCTCTGTCAAGGTCTGGGCCACTGCTTGCTCGTCCATCTACGTCTCCTCCTCAGGAAAAATTACCTGCCAGCATTATATGTTCGCGGTGAAGAAAAGACAACGAGCTTGGCGAGTCGAGCTGGGCTCGGAATCTGTTCGGTGGCTATGTTCATTTTTGCTGATCCTTCAACTTCAACAGCTCATCGTCCAGTCCATAGCGAATCACATCGATCCGTTCACTGCGCTGGGACACAAAATCACCGGTCATCGTTGGAAGCTGGAATGGGAAGAATGCCGGGTTGTTTAGAAGCAGACCCAGTGCGCCCTTGGCCTCCGGGGTGGCCAGGAGTGCGGACTCGAGCATCATGATGGCCAGGTTTGGCTCGACAATGCTCACAGGAGCGGCCTTCTCGTAGCAGCCTTTTGCCTCGGAATCCTGCAATACACCCCATGCCACAAACGATCGTAATACGTACCGACCATATCGAAAAATAGTTTGCCGGTCGCCATACTGTTCCTTCATGCGATTGATGATCTGCGCCTGGGTCACCTGATCCTGCAAGGCCAACAAGCGGCCAGTCTGCCGGGCCACATTGAACCAGAAGGGGTAGACAGCCGAGATCATCCCCCAGTGGACCACCAGAGCCATGGACGGGTTTTCCCGCAGAAACGCCAGCGAGGCATCCCGGAATGGAATCAGCTCGGGGTCAGGAGAGACCCATATCTTCATCAGATTGTTGACGACAAATGTCCGGGTCTGATCGCTTCGTTCGCCCTCTGAGCCGTTGCCTTTTCTGTCCGCGAGGAACTCATTCAGCTCCTGGCGGATGGTTTTGGCGTCGAGCCCCGCCAACAGCAGATTGGGTGCTTTCTGTATCCACTCGAAACGGATAGCCTGCTTGATGCCAATGGCTTCATGTCTTTTGCCCATCACCGTGCTCTCCTTTCAAACTTCACAAGGGGCACGATGACTTCTTCAATGGCTGCACCGCCGTGACCTACGATGACATCTCCCGGGTTCACGAATGCGTCGCGGCCGCCAGCCACCAGTGGGAAATAATCTGCTGGCAATCCAATCGGCTGCCACTCGTGGGCAAATGGAAATGCCCCCGCCACCTGGGCGCGGAGCTCCGGCGTGGGATAGACACGAACCCTCTCGCCGCGAGTCTCGGCAATCACACCTTCGGATGGGCGGCCTTTGCCGTCACATTGGATGTTGCCATGATCGGCCGTCAGCCAAACCTCATAGCCGTAATCCAGCAGTTGGCCGACTAGGGCTGCTAGGAACCCACCTTCGCACCACTGCTTGATCTGGTTATGCATCCCGGGCGAGCCGAGTTGCATGCCGTGCATGATCTTGTCGACCTTGTCCACAACCAGCCCCACCACCTTGGTCTTCCCCGGGTGGGTTGCGGAGTCGAGGGTGCCGGCAGCATCGCCGTCGCCAAGGCCGCGCTTGTAGACAACCTCCAGCCGAGACAAGCCATAGCCTTCCCAGAACTTCCTCCAAAGCTTCTCTTCACTGTTGGTCGAATTGATGGATGACGGGAAATAGAGCGGTGCCTTGCCCGAAAAGATCGATTGTCGCGATACCGATGTCAGCGTCGGAATCCAGGCGAAGGTCGCGGATTCGCGCATAACCAGATTGGAATCCTGCTTTTGCAGAAGCTGGCGCATGGTCACCCACTGATCCAGGGCCAGACCATCGACCACGATCAGCGCTGCACGGCCACTGCCGGAATCCTCGATATCCCGAGCCAGGCGACGCGGCACATGGTGCAGCATGGCCGGATTGTTCGGCGGCAAATTGATCAGACTGGAGTAGTGATCAGCCAACCAGCCGGCAAAGGTCGTGTTCAGTGCATCGCCGATTTCTCTGAGGCGATTCTGATACTCGGTGCTATTGCCACAATGAACCAGCGAAGACAGCTCAGCCCATTTCAATGCAAAGGCGGTCCAATCCAAGTAACGCGCTTCCGCAGTGGGCAGCTCCTTCTCAACAAGGTCAAACAAGCGGGAGATCCTCAGCTCGTCATCGTCCACGCCGGACGTGGCGATGCCGCTTCGAACCCAGGACCCGGCATCCACTTCAATGCCTTTGGCCTCGACAGGGGTAAGTTTCCCCTCCAGGAACAGGTTATCGATGTAAACCCTAATGTCCTGGTGGTCGAGTGGCAGACTATCAGGGCCGGGATACTTGAGGCCATATTCCGGCGAATCTTCCCGCACCTGATTGGCGCTGCCGAGCCTGGAAAGAAATAGCGGCCAGCGTTCCTGCAAAAAGGCGAAGAAGGCTTCATCGTCCGGAATGATTTCCGAGAGCGGCCAAGTTTTGAACCTATCATGCCCCTTGAGAACCTGGATGAGCCGCTCGGCCAGTATCAACGGTAGCTGAAGCTTGCCGTAGTGCAGGCGCAGCAGGGCAGGAAGCAGCTCAACCTCGCCCCTAATCAGCTCCGCCGCAATGCCGAACACATGACGGAGAATGAAATCCTTGGTTGCGTTGTCGCCCATGCGATCTGGTGGCGCCTTGCGCTGAGCCTCAAAAAGCGAATCCAGCAAGCTCCTGTCGAGCTTTTCAATGACCGGATAGCTCAGGTTGGGAAAGAGATCCCCCAAGTTGAACGATAGTTTCCGGCCCGCCTGGAGCAGATCGTATGGCAGGGATTCCAGATCGGCACCTTGCAACCTGAGAATCACCACCAGATCGGTGTGTTCGCCCCGGTCCCAGATCGAGCGGTACCTGGACTCATAGGCGTATCTGAATTCGACCGAGTCACTAAACTCAATTAGGTCGAACCCGCGCCCTAGAAGCTCCAATGCCAGCTTCTCCTCGGTCAGCAGACCATCAGGATCTGCGACCAGGGTCAACTTGCTGACGTTGGGTACAAAATCGCTCAGGATGGCGTCTCGCCAACTATTCATTGAGCGCCTCCCTTGATGATCCGCAGCATCAACAGCGGCCGGATTTCAGGCACGATCTGTCGAGCTGACTGAAGTTCATGTCTCCATTCGGATTCGTCTGCATCGCAACGAGACAGCCTAAATTGCCGCACCTCCGGCAATCCAACCCGCTCAATGGCCTTGCGGCGCGAAGCAAATGAAGCGGTTCCGCGTTCCTCCTCGCGAGCCATAGAGGCGATGTGCGCCTGCTGCAGGGCCTCGAACAGCTCCTGTCCGGCCTGTTCGGCAGCAATCTGTAAACGCTCGTGGGCGGCAACGGATTCATCCTGATCGAGGGTTGCCTGCACCTCGGCTTCCGCTGTCTGCAGCGAATCCCAGATATGCCGGGCTGTGGGCAGAAACAGTTTATCTTCCTCGCTCAAGAACACACTGACATAACCCCGCCGCACCACGGGGATGCGCAGGAGGTTTGTCTTCTGGTGCATTCCGGCCTGAAGGCGGATCTCAAAGAGCCCCCAGAGCCCGGAGATACTGGCTGGCAGCCCGCTCACGGTTACGCAAGGCAATGGCTGGCCTGCCACGATCTGCGGCAGGTTCAAGGCCAGCCCACGGACGCGAGTGTTTTCGAGGTTGAGTAGGGTTGCGTCGGTCAGGCGATCCGCTTCCCGGGCGTTGAACACGGCCTTGCGATGTTCCTGGCCATCCGGCCAATTCAGATCCCACCAGGAGCGCTTACGACTGGCCGCGCCGCCGTGCGAATTGAGGTAACCTACCGTCATCCTCTCCACCCAGTGGGGCAGTGGATGGGAGCGTAAACGCTCAGCCGCCTGTACATCCGGCTCTTCCGAGATGCCATAGATGGCGGAGGTTTCGCGCACCTGCTGTATCTCATCGCGAATCCTGGCCACCGTGTGATCGACGGAGGTTTCGATGCCGTCAGGATTAAGGATGGCCGAGGCAAACACATCCTCGAACAACTCACCGGCCTGGGCCGAGTCGAGGACGTCGCCGGTCTTGTCGATTCCGAACTCTTCGAAGATCACCGAGAGCTTCTGCTCCAGCACTTCGCGCACACGGAACTCGACCGAATCCTCAAGCACGAAATTGATCGCCTGTACGGTTTTTGGCTGGCCGATACGGTCCACGCGACCGATACGCTGCTCCAACCGCATCGGGTTCCAGGGGATGTCGTAGTTGATGACGACATGAGCGAACTGTAGGTTCAGACCCTCACCGCCCGCGTCGGTGGAAACTAGCACGCGGTGCGATCTGCGAAAGGCATCCTGTGCTGCCCCACGTTCCTCCATGTCCATGGAGCCGTTCAGAGTGACCACAGAGATTCCCCGTGCCTCAAGAAATTCCTTCAACATTTGCTGGGTGGGAACGAACTCCGTGAAGATCAACACCTTTAGATCCGGCTCGTTTTCCTCTGCTTGCAGCTTGTGGATCCACTCGATCAGCGCCTCAGCCTTGGCGTCGGGGCCAGCTTGCTCACAACGGACTGCCGCATCGAGCAGGGTCTCAACATGGCTGCCTTCGCTCTGCAGAGCCGACACATGGGATTTCAGCAGCTCATCGAGCAGCTCCTGCCCGTCCATGTCGTAGATCTCGTCGAAGTTTTCCGATCCATCCACGCCATTTTCCAGTTCCGCCAGGCGTAGGCTAACCTGCTGTTCGCCTTCCTTGAGCGCGGCGAGCCGCCGTTCCAGCGTGGTGCGGATCGCCCGGGTGCTGGAGACCACCAGGCGCTGCATCAGGATCATCAGAAAGCCGATGTGGCGCTTCTTTTCGCGCAGGGCCTGGTTGTAGCCCTCGCGGACATAATCGGTCACCGCTTCGTAGAGAAGCCGCTGCAAGTGGTGACGGCTCTCCCAGGCCACCGGGGCCATCTGCGTGCGCCGGGGTTTAAAGAGCGGCTTGCCGTCGGCATCAATTGTCTTGCGCTTCTCAGTACGGATAACATACGGAGCCACCCGGTCGCGTGAGACGCTGTCCATGTCCGGGAAGGCGTCGTTGTCCAGCAGGTTCATCAGGCGATGGAAGGCGTCGGTCTTCCCCTGATGGGGTGTAGCCGAAAGGAGCAGCACATAGGGCGCGGCCTCCGCCAGCCCCTTGCCGAGCTTGTAGCGGGCGACCTGATCGGTGCTGCCGCCCAGGCGGTGCGCTTCGTCCACGATCACCAGATCCCAACCAGCGGTAATCAGATCCTCGAACCGGCTGCAGTTGTATTCGGCAACGCGCTCGGCCGTCCAGCCGCGCCGCTTGTCCATGGGTTTGACCGAATCAAGCGAAACAATCACTTGGTCAAAAAGCAACCAAGGATTGCTTCGCAAGTGCGGAGTGCGCGGTGCGAGGTGCGTTTGTTCTGAAACTGCACTACGCACTTCGCACATCGCACTGGCAACGCGACCAAGCGTTGCCATATCGTCGCCCAGCACGAGTTGGAACTGTTCGTTGAAATGGGTCTGCATTTCCGCCACCCACTGGGTGGCGATGCCTTTTGGCGAGACGACCAGGGTTCGGCGCGCCAGCCCGCGCTGCTTAAGCTCGCGCATGACCAGCCCGGCCTCGATGGTCTTGCCGAGACCCACCTCGTCGGCCAGCAGGTAGCGCACGCGGTCGCCGGAGATGGCCCGTGACAAGGCGCGGATCTGGTGAGGCAGCGGAATGACGTTGGACTCCATGGGAGCCAGCAATACATGGCCCTCGGTGGCGCTGGTAGAGCCTTCAAGCACCTCGGCCACCTTGGCTGCGGCGGCCACATAGGCAATGCGTCCAGCCTCGATCTCCGGCTGCAGATCGGCACTCAGCGGCCGCAAGGCGGAGCGAGGCACGCGCACCATCGCGTCCTGGTTCGGCAACCAGACACGGCACACCGCCTGCCCCCACAAGGTCTGTTCTTCGATGACCTTGCATGCGCTGTTATGAACGGTGCTGTATTGCCACTCCTGACCAACGCTGGGAGATTTCATCCTTGAAGCTCCAGTGTCAGCCGGTTTGGCCTGATGGCGGAGCGTGACCAGTGCTGCTCCACAGCCTGGATAAATGCCGGACGAACCAGTTTGGACCGTTGCGCCAGCCAGTCATCTTGGCTAAATCGGAGATAGATGCCTTCCGCAGGCTGATCACTGAGTTTTGAGGTCGATAGGAATTTTTGAACTTCCGGGTATGCGAAGTGCCCGAGTGCGAGAACAGGAACTTGAGCAACACACATTTCCCTAAAGAGAGCATCCCGACGCTTTGAAGATAGAAATCGGCCAAATCGTTTGTCATAAACATCGAAACCAAGGAACCAATCCGGCAAACGGTCATAAAAAACCGAGTGCTGGGCATAGCACCATTCCCCGAAGAGTATGAAATGGTCGGAAAGATGCTCAAACAGCTTGTCGGTCCGTGGTGCCAACCAGTCGCCAAGCTTTTTCCACTGAGCTGATCCAGGCAGATGCAGGTATGCGCCCCTGTTCTGTGCTCGAATATTTCCTTCCGAATCAAAAGAGATTCCCAGATTCGCGCCATCTACCTTTTCCTCTACAACAAGGTCGTGCTGCAGGAATTCATCACGCTCCGATTCCGACAGCACCTTGTCACCCCGGATATCAATGCCAGCCAGCGTTGCCAGATGTGGCGTGGAGGGGAATTTGAAAAAATCGTCTTTCACGGCCCGATTTTCTGCGCATACTTGGTCTTAACATATTCCGGGCAGAGGAAATGAACGGTAATACCAACGTCATTCAAAGCATCTTTCCAGCCCCACCATTTGCTGTCTGTAGATTGCAGGATCGGTGGTTTTGCAGGGTGAGCGTTTGCGGCAGCAACAAACTTTCGATCCGATTTGTCGAAATTTACCAATCCGTCATGGACTGGAAATTCGTCATAGGAATTGCCGTTTTTGGAGATGGCTACCCGGTCGGAATCAGGCAGGCTCCAACGATTATCGTGAACCCACTTCATGAAGGCATTGCCAATCCCCTTTTGCCCACTTAGGCAAAGGTTGTTTAAATACTCGCTGTAGATTTCATCACCGGAATCAATAACGAATTCACCTTTTTTCATCACATGTTCAATGGCATTGACGCAACTTTGGACGCAAGCAACCAGGTTGTCATGGATTGTTGCCGGGTCGTTTGCAAGATTTGCGTTAATCGGCACATTCGTGTCCACGAGACACTTCTTCGGCAAACTCATTTGGATGCCTCCGGCTTTTCCGTGCTCTGTTGCATCCGTTTTTTCATGGCCGCCTTGGCTTGTTCGGTGATGTCACCCATCTCATCACCGAAGAAATTTTCCGGCCAGTTCTGGATGTTGCCGAATATGTCAATTTGAAGAGGTTCAAGCGTAGCGGGGGTCTTGGAGATATTGGCGAAATAGGCCGACACTTTTTCCTGTGGAACAGAATCTTCGGCGATTCGCCGCTGCAAACGGCGCAGGAAATGTTCAGAATGGGTTTCAATGACTATTTGAATGTTTCTATCAGCCCTATTTTCTCTGGAGTTGATCACGTCAATCATCACATCGGCCAACGCTGACTGCGCGTTCGGATGCAGGTGAATTTCCGGTTGCTCCATAAGAATGATCGACCCGGCAGGCGCATAGAAGCACTGCACCAGAACCGGCAGGACCTGCGAAATACCGAATCCGACGTCCGGGAGATCCACCCAGTCCTTTGACCCCCTGGTGCGAACCTTAACCTCATACTCCTGCCGCTGCTCGGCTATGGGGTTGACCCTGAAATCTTCGATCAGGCTCATTTCCTTGAGCTTGAGGGCAATGATTTCCTCAAGCGGTTTTACCTGTTTCCTGTAGCCTAAACTAATTTTCCGGTCTCTTGCTGCCAGAATAGCTGCTACGGTGTTTTCGCCTGCAAAGCCAACGCTTTCAGGAGTGATGCCGCCCCATGTATAAAGCCTTTCCGCCTTCGTTCTAAGTGGTCCCAGGTAGAAAATTGAATTGAACAGTTTTTCGTGCGCAAGATTTAGGTCCTGAACGAATTCAGCATTTTGATAATAGGCAACCACTTCATCAGGGAAACCATAAAACCGAACAACATCTTTGAGTGCCCAAGCGCGCATTTTCTTTCTGAAGAGAGAGTATTGCTCTGCCGATGCAGCATATTCACGCTTGTCGGCTTTTCGTGAAAGAACAATGGAAAGGGACTGCGTATCTTTTTTGAAAAGACGGTATTTGAATTCCGAGACCTGGAGCAAATTCTTCGTTGAGTCGCTTAATTCGACCTCGGCACTAAAATCCAATTCATCGCCAGAAAAAATCTGGCCTGACAGTGGGTCTTTAAACTTCAAATCCTCCGTCAATGACCATCTGTAGTCGAAGGCAATTTTGTTTTCCGGATCGCGATGGGAAACCATCTCCTGATAGGAGCCAAGCTGAACAGCGGAGTTTTTCCCTCCCGGGTAAAACACAGCTTTCCGATCCGGTGACTCAACGGTCTGTTTCAGCATCATCAGGAATTGACCGATACTGGACTTGCCGGAACTATTGGCACCGAAGAACAGTGAAATGGGAGCCAGACGAATGGTGCCGGTATCCTTCCATCCTTTGAAGTTCTGTATTCGTAATTGTTTGAGCATAACTATTCCCCTCCCATTCTTGTTACTGCCTGATCGAACCACATGAGCAGTTTGGGATCTTCTTCCAGGACGTTGTTGGGGATCTTATCGGCCACGGCGACGATGACGGCATAATCGCGCTCCTGCCAGGCTTTCTTGAATCCGGCGCGGACAGCTTCCAGACGGAAGACCTTGAGTTTCTTCTTGACTTCTTTGTATTCCTCGAACTCCTTGAGCAAGGCCTTTTCGCGTAGCTTTTCCAAATCGCCGGCCTTGTTGGGATCTGGGACATACCAGCGGTCGCGGGCCTTAGCGACTAGGGCTGTGTCATTTTTGAACAGGTTGCGCAGTTCCTTCCAGTTGGTGGATAGGTAGGCGTGTATTTGCTCGGGGACAGGGCCTTTGCCATCATAGCAGAGGAAGTTCTGGCTCAGCAGTTCACGCAGGTCGAGCTGGGCCTCGTTTTTGCTCCAGCCGCCGAGCTGCTGCATGAACTGCGGGTTGATATCGGAGAAAGTCTGCGGCTTTTCTCTGATGAGTTGGCGAAGCCATTGGATTGCGGTCGCCTCGTCGGAGACGAACATGGACATCTGCGTCAGTTCACCCGAGGTCATTTTCTTGCGGTCGTATTCGGCGACCTGATCCGGCATGAAATACATGCCGTCACGCTCAATGAAACGCTGCGCCAGCCCGATCTGGAACTCCTGGCTGGAGATTGGTACGGGGTAGCCCTTGCGGACGTAATAGGCCACCATCTGGTCGAACAGAATGCGCGGATCACGCTCTGGAACGAACTGCAGCAAGGCTCCCTGTTGTTTGGTGACCGGTAGATACCTCAAATGTGTACGAACAAAATCCCACACGCCTTCTTCGGTTTGCGCTTCCTTCTGAAAGCGCTCTTCAAAACCGCCATTGGGTTTGTAGGCAGAAATAACAAGATCCTGTTTCACTGCTGTCGGAGTCGTTACAGCCTTGAAGCTCCCCTGTTGTTTATCGAGGGCGGACACATTGGCCACTATGAAACCGGCCTCTGTAAGAGCGACCTGAATACTGTTCCACACAGAGGCCTTGGTATTAGAAAACTCAACCGTCATCCAGCGACCCGGCTTAAGGACTCTGTAAGCCTCTTGAAAACAAGCTGTCATAAGTTGGCGGTATTCGCTCAACCCTTTCTGTGAATTTCGATTTTTCTTTGACCTATCAACAATAGCCTCTGGCTTCATTTCGGTTGATACACCAAGCCAGGACTCAACCAAGAAGTTCAGCTCTGCATAGGCGAAATTGTCGCCAAATGGTGGGTCAACGAAAACGTAATCTAACGAACCATATGGTGCGGAGATTTTCGTGGTTGATCCAGTGCTGGTAAGTGCGCCATTAGTTTTGCTTGATACCTTATTAAAAGTCTTAGCCAATCTCTCTGATTTTCCGGAAAGAATATACCATGGACTACACTCAGAAATTTGAGATGGCAAGTAGTAGACCCCGGACATGTACTGACTAACCTGAGAGTAACCTGTCGGACGAAAACGGTTAAGGAGAGATGAAGTCCAAATCGCCTGCTCAACAAAAAAGTAAAGCATATTTCGAATTCTGCTATCACTACAAGTACCGACCTTCTTCCATATCAACGACATGAAATGAAGTTGGCGCAAAAGAAATAAATGATGAACATGCGTTATCCCCCGAGAAAGCATTCTAGGTGCTTCCCACATGTCATCATAGGGATAACTGTTTGTTGGAATAGGCTCTGGCAGTTCTAATTCGGAGACTCTTGTTAGTATCTCGATATCGTTCGAGTCTGGCGTCTTGGTGTGTTTGGATTTGCCAATACGGTAAACGATTTGTATCGGTTTGCGCTTAGGCCTCTCCTTCGTCTCAGTCAAAAGCGAATCATAATATGACTCAAAAGTGCGGCTCATTTTTTGCTTCGTAATGACCGCGTTACAGTGAGGACATGGATACTCCTTCATTACCTTTTTTGTTTCCATGTCCATGGCTTCTTCGAGAAAAACTACCTCTCCAGCGCATTCCGGACAGGAAAAAATTTCGCTCCATACGACATAGTCAACGCGCCCTTTCGTCTTTCCATCCGTATGGAGAGTTTCATACATCCAGCCGCATTCTTTTTCAACCTCCCCGAGAATGCGCTTGGCCTCTTTCTCGAACACAGCAACATCGACAGGCGTGTTGTAGTTGTAGGCAATAAACGTCGCCGCTGGCGAAAGATCGTTCAGTACAGCTCTGCGGACGCCCAGTTTTGAAAACGGTCGCCATACCTTCTTGCCATCTTCATCCATCTCTTCCTGCAAAATGGTGCCATCCTGCTTCACCTGATAGCCAAGAGACATGACCGCTTCGCGATCGCCACACATCTGCGCCGCCACTCCTGTCATGCCAGTCCCGCAAAAACCGTCGAACACGATATCCTCCGGCTGCGTGTAGTGGAGGATGTAACGCATGATGGCCTTGTGCGGCACTTTGGTATGGTAGGAGTGCGCGTTGTAAATCGGGTCGTTTTTCCCCTCGCTCACATCAGCCGCAAATGGCTCACGGTGATAGTGATAGCCTTCAGGTTGTTTCGGCTTCTGCGCCTCCCATTCAGCTATGAAGTCGGCAATCCACGGGTTCGGGCAGGCGGTGTAGTACGGTGGATCGCTCAGGTTTAGGATGTCCTCGTCGCTGCCGATTGGAAAGCCTTCGATCTTGCGGAACTCCGGGTCCTGCAGCTTCTTGCGCAGCTCCTCGGTAAAGTGGGCACGGCGGACTTCGTCATTCTCGAACGTCATGCCGAGGCAAGTGACCGGTTCGGAGGGCTTCTGCGGCTCTGGGAAGTCGAACTGCATTTCAGCGGAATTGGCATCGTCAAAAGCATCATTCATCTCGTCAATATCCTCTTCATCAAACATGGCGTTTCTCCAGTGTGGCTTTCCCTTTGGCGGTAATCCGGTATTTCTGATGTCTGCTGTTGGGCTTGTCAGGAATCGTCATTTCAATAAGTCCCTGGGCAATGCCAATTTGCTGATAACGTTCGCGGAAATGCTTTTCGTCTTTGAGTTCGAGAGCACTCATGATCTCCCCTCGGGTCATCTCGCCGGTAATTACCCTTAGCATCCTCGTGACTTCGGGGGTGACTTCGGGGGTGACTTCGGGGGTGACTTCGGGGGTGACTTGCTGGGTCCCCGTTGCCGGCTCCATCTTTTCGCCAAACTCAGGCACCTTGATGACGATCCTGAACACATCCCCCTCGATCAGCTCCGGTTCGGCACCCCCGTAAGCTCGACTATACTTCATCATTTTGCGCATGCCAGAGCCAAGTTCATCGGCGCGGCCGATCTGTCGAAAGAACTTGGCAATTACGGGGTTCTTGGGAAACGGCGTGAAGGTCTCGGGATCGAGTCGGCCAAAACCGTGGGGACGGCTGCTGTTTTCGGTGCGAACCTGGCCGTACTCGATGATCAGCTTGGCGGGAAAAGCATTGGTGTATTCCCGGTGAATGAGGAGGTTGGAGGCCACCTCCCGGAAGATAGCATCTCGTATGCTTATGCTGGTCGTTCCCTCAAGGTAGAAAGGATCGGGCAGGTGTTTGTGAATGAAAGCCATGATGCGTTCATAACTTTCCACCAGATTGACATCGACGAAATCGCGGTCATCGTAACGATCCAGATTGACCTTGCGCAGGATTAGGTCGGTGCGGTGATGGGGAACCGTATTCAACAGCGGCAGTTGTCTTCCCAAAAGCAATATACCTGCAAGGGTAATTCCGCTTTCACCATTTTCTGAACTTGTCTGATACAGTTGGGCGCTCTTGAGCAGCTCCAGGTCATCCATATCCTTCCATGGGTGATTTTCCCAGCGGAGTGATGCAACCTTTCGGCATTTCGCGATCAAATCCCGATCAAGATCATCAAGCCCCAGGTGGGGAAAAATTCTGTTTTCGCTGTAGGTTGTCTGCTTGCGTTGATACAGAGCGGCAACCTGAGCCGTGTTGTCGGTGATGTCGAAGTCCCCATCCTCGTTGCGGTCGAAGATACGCCCATTGCAACGGTGGACCTGGGAGCTTTCAGGTACGAAAATGTGCAGAAGCTTTTTGCCATCTAGCTCGGCATCGTCTATAGACAGGTATGTCGGCGGTGTCAATTTTTGAGGATTATTGATGGCGGTAACGAAGTCCTTGCGAATCTGCACCAGCGCGTCGGGATTGATACCCGGTACGCTTCCATCATCCGCCACTCCGAGCAGCAGCGTCCCTCCATGCCGATTCAGAAAGGCACACACAGTCCCATACACCGATTTCGGCAACTGGTCGCAGCAGGCCTTGAACTCAAGACTCAGGCCCTCCCCTTTTGCGATCAAGGACTGCAACCGGTGCTGATCCATATTCATTCGCGTTTCAGCCTTCCACGACGATCCGCACCTTGGCCGGATCCTTGCCCTTGGTAAGCTGATCGATGTGTTCCTCAAAGCGTTTCTTCATCTCCGCCGGGGTGGCCGGTCCGCCGGTGACTTGCAGGGCCTGTTGCAGCTCCTGCGCCTTGACGGTGACCTTGACCAGGCCGGAGAGCACTTCCTTCAGAGCATGAACAAAGTTGCCATCCAGCGGCACCGGCAGTTCCTTCGATTTGATGAAGGCTTCCAACGGTTCGCGGTCATCGATCTTTAGCAGATCCATGTTGGTCTTGGTGATCGGGTCCTCCAGGTTGCTGAGGATAATGGAGGTCCATGCCGCCACCATGGTGTCGAGCTGGACGTCCATCTGTTCGATCATCTGCGAGCCTGCCGCCATGTCGGTTTCCCCCGACGGTCGGAACCCGCAATGCGGGCAGATGGGCGAGGCCTCGAGGTTTTGCTCAGTCAGAGCAAAGCAGCTCTTCAGCCCAGCCAGGCGGTTCTGGTAATCAGTGAGCTGCTGCCTGGGCATCAGGTCGATACCGGCCAGCTTGAGCAAGGTTTGCAGGCGCTGGTCGTTGAGCAGTCCTGCCTTGCGTTTGTCGTCGTTCACGCCCAGCCGAGCCTTGGTGTGCAGGCCGATGTAGGCGACGATGTAGTCCTTCTTCAGCTTTTGCAGCTTGGCCCCGATGCTCTGGGACTGGCTGGCCAGCTCGGTCAGGTCGGCCTGTTTGAGGGCATACAGTACGTCCTGCCGGGTGGTCTTCATGCGATCCACCCAGTCATGCTCGTCGGGCAGCGCCGCCTCTGCGTTAGAAAGCCAAGCAGCCGTCGGGCTGTGATCCATGATGAACTCGCGCAAGGCGTCCAGTTCATCCAGAGCCTTCACGGCCTTTTCGTGAGCCAGCACTTCGGGAGCGCTGTAGCGGAAGTTCTTCAGCTTGCCCGGCGAGGAGTAGGCCTGCAGCGATTCAAAAAAGCCCTTGCCCTCGTCCAGTCCGCTGGCCTGGCTGGCCAGGTCGGTGTCCGCGAGCAGATCCATGCCCCAGAAAGATAGCCCTTGACGCAGGGTCTGCTGGGTCATAACGATGCGCTTGACGATCTTACCCACAGCCTGCTGCAGGCTCTGGACCGGCTCGTCCTTGCCCTGGGTGACGAGCTGGGCCATGCCCGGCGTCATGCTGAGCAGTTCGAACAGCGCCTTGAGCGCGGGAAGGTTCCATTCCTTGGGCTGCTCCAGGTGCTTGAAGCGAGCCAGCTCGTCCATACCGGTCGCGGCCAGTTGCTGCAACCCGGTGGCGTCAAATTTCTTGCCCGGGATGGAGAGAACGATATCGCCGGAGTAGACCAGCGACGCCAGGATGACCATCATCCATTCGGGTTCCAACCGTGAACCGCCCGGGTTCATGTATTCGAGGCCGTGGTCGTCATGAATGATCTCGCTGCGGTTAACCACCTGGCCGTGGCCTTTGGCCTTGACGGCATCGAGGATAAACTTGGTGTACTTCGACTTGTGGGGGTCGATCTTCTCGCCATCGAGCAGCTCCAGGGCGTCCAGTACAGCAGTGGCCTGCTTGGTGCGGTGGAGCCCCCCGATGGCCCGCAGAGCATCCTGCGCGGCCTGGGCGCGGTTGTTGCCGGTGATCAGAACCGAGAAAAACGGATAGTCCGGGGCCTGGTTCTCGAAGTTCGGCGCCAGGCAAACACCGGCGATAGCGTTGACCAAATCGCGGAAGTTGATGGTCTCGTGGGGCGACAGGCCAGACAAGTCGCGGATCGATTTGCCCTTGGCCCATTCAGTCATTGACTTGGCGCGGCCCTGGTATGTGACCTCGAAGGCATCGCTCATGTGCTTCTGCAGCCACTGGACCAGTTTCTTCAGGAAACCGTTGGCCTTCGATTCATAGGTGGCCTTGGCATGGCCAGATGAGGTGGCCGCAAGATCCAGAGCGGCCGCATAGCTCTTCAATGCGGTCTGGAATTCCTCGTCGGTACCCTTCAGGCGAAAGAAGACCTCGTCGTTGAACTTGTCGTCCCTGAATCGGGGCGGATCGCTGGGCTGGATGAAGTAAAGGTAGAAGTCCCGCTGCGGCACGGCGGTGGAGCGCTCGTTGGGAGCACCGAAAAAGAGGTAGCCTGAGCGGGCGGCTTTATGCTCCTGCCAGATTAGCTCGTGCTGCCAGATCTTGTAGCCGGTCACGTAGGTGGCGTCCTGGCATTCCATGACCCGCTTGAGTGCCTCGTAATAGAAGCGGTCGAGCTGAGCCTGGCCCAGGCTTTCGGCCCGCTTGTCGATCAAGGCGTCGAAGTCGTCGGTCTTCTTCAGATCGAGGTAGAACTGGCGGTTTTCGACATTGAAGGAGATAAACTGGCCACTGACTGTCTTGTGGATCTCGCGCAGAACCGTTTCCACATGGGTCTGCAGATCCTTGTCAGGCTCGTCGCTGCCCAGCTCGGCGATTAGCGGATCGAACAGGCAGAGACGGTCGCGCAGTTCCTCGGCGGATGCGCCCATGGGGGCATAGATATCGCCGGTGGTGAGGCGGTGAACGGACAGCGCATGGATCAGTCGCAGCGCCATCGGCTTGTATTGCTTGCGGGTGATGGCGTTTTCGATCCGGGATTCCAGCACCTGGCTGCAATCGATAACCGCCCGGATCTCGGGAAGGGCGCGGAAGGAGGCGTTCTGTTTGAGCGTGCTCCAGTAGCTGTCGAAGGCGATCAGGCCGGGTTCGTCCTGCGGCACGTCTTTTCCGAGAATGCCTTTCATGCCCATGGACAGGGTCTTGAGCACCTCGCGTTTTTCCACCATGGTGACCCGCTCGAAGGTGTCGATGTAATCGGGATGCACCGGAAAGAGGCGGACAAAGTCGTCCATGCGCTCATTGAAGCCGCCATAGTATTTGGCAAAGGGCGTAAGGTAGTCGCGGATCTTAGCCTGTTGCTCGGTGGTCTTCTTGAGCAGGCGCTCGGCAACGACGAATTTCACGTCGCTGCGCGCAATAAGGATCTGCTCGAAGCGGTCCTTCACCCGGCGGATGCTGTCGGCGACAAAAGAGAAACGCGGGCTGTCAAAGATGGCTTCCTGGACACCGGCCATAAAGCGGAAGCGCAGGTCCTTGCAAACCTCGCCGACCTCGCGGAGAAAGTTGAGGTCGAGGATAAGTTCCTGGTCATTGCGGGCACGTAGGTAGTCGAGCAGCTCATCGACCACCAGCAGCAAGCCGTGTTCGGGAAATACCTCGCCGAACTTGGCCATCATGTCTTCGAAGGCCCGCTTGTGGCTGGTGATGGTCCCGGCTTCGGGGAACACATACTCTACGCCGAGCTTTTCGAGATGCTCTTCCAGTTCGGCCACCAGGATGTCGCGCAGGGACATGGTAGTGGATCCGATCTCGGTACGGATAACCTTGAAGCGTCCGGCGATCTGATCTGCTGCGTCGCGGACACCGGCGTGGCTCAGGCCCTCTAGCAGTGATGCGTCTGCGGCAATGCTGGAGACCACCGACATCAAGTGCGATTTACCGGTGCCGTAGTTGCCGACGACAAGCAGGCCCTTGTTGTCGGCAGGCTGGTCAAACTGCATCTGAGGAATGACAAGCTGTGTGAGCCGTTCGGCCATTTCCTCGGAAATGACATAAGTGTTTACGAGCGTGAGTGCGGCGCTCGATTTGTCCGCGTCACGCAACTGAACGACCGACTCAATCGGGTCGAACTGAATAAGGTCTCCGTATTTCATGCTTGTCCTGACTCTCTATTGTTTTTCGCCGAATCGACCGTGGCCGTGCCGTCCATGCCTACAATCAGCGCATCGACCGAGTCATAGCTGCGGTACTCGGGATGGCCGATTTCGGCATACAAAAGCCTCCCGGAACTCATGATTCCGCTCCACGAAGCCACCACGGCCTGGTTTCTCGAAATGCCCTGTAGCAGGCGCAAGGGATCCTGCTGGAGATCCTTGTCGAAGAGGATCTCGAGATTATCCAGCACCACGGGTGACTGAGCTTGGTTCGCGATCTGCTCGAGGATGCCTGACAAGCGAAGTGACCGCTGCCTTGCCGTCAACTCAAGCAGTTCGCCTGAAAGCGCCAGATTGACGTTAACGACGGATGACCCGAACTCCTCGGCAATATCCCGAAGAACGCCTGTCTTGCCGGAACCGCTCTCACCCACCAGAAGTACCAGGCGGTGATATAAGTCTTCGGATGCCTGGAGAGATCGTTTTATCTTGTCGTGAACCGGCCCAGCCATGGTCGCTCCTTATTTGCTCGGTTTCCGGCTTATCAGATTTATCAGCCGCACCGACGACCCTCACCCAATCGCCGACTTCGTCTTTCTTGAACTTCCCGCGACAGCCCATGCGGTGGGCAGGCATCGCATGCTTGTCGATCCAGCGGTAAACGGTGCCACTGCTGACACCGAGCTACTTGCCTATCTCGGCTACTGATAGCCAGCGGTCTTCCACCTCAGCCATCTTCTAATATATCACTGACCACTGACAATTCTATCCGTATAAGGCGGGCATGGCGTCGAATAGTGAGTTCCGGCAATTCGTCTTTAGCGGTATTTGTACTGGGCAAATACTTTCCAGATAATCATAGGCATCGGGAACATAGGAACCGCACAGGCCGGATTGGTTGTTGGCGTCGTGAAAAAAGCACCAACGCCTTCGCTTATGCCGCCGACGGGCGGCAGGACCTTGGCGTTCAGAGCCAGCTGGGGGGTCACTACCAGTCGAGTTTGCGGGTTACGCGCAGATAGAATTCCCGCTCCAGAATGGCCAGGTTGTCACAAGCCATGTCGCAAGTTTGTCACAAGCATACACCTCTGCTACTCGTCGGCATGGTGTTGAAGCCAACGCAGTCCTTTACTGGTCAACCGATAACGCTGAGTCGGGCTACGCGGGGAATCGGGTTGTGTACGTTCGATCCATACGTCTTCCATGGCCGGATTGAGGTAGTTGTTCCAAAACGTAGGGCGGTGGGACAAACCCAAGGCCTGCATCAAATCGTTACTGCCCAGTTCGCCGCTCCCAATTGCACGGATCAATGCCGCTACTTGGTCGCTTACTTGGTCGCTTACTTGGTCGGTCGACACAGCCTCACGGACTGCATCGCGCAACGAACCCAGCATGAACTCGACAAAAAGAGTAGCATCTGCCTGTTGGTCAGCCGCCGCGAGTGCCGGAATCATCACCTTCGGAAATATCTGAGGTTGTGCTTGGCAAGAGGCTTCCGGTCCAGGACTGAATGTTTTCTAGCCCCAAGTAGTCGGCATGCTCGGAGGTTGCGTCCATTCGCTCATTTCGAAGCGGCGCAATAAATTTCAGCCGCTTTCCGACTTCATCAACCCTTCGTGTCTTCGCGCCTTCGTGTGAGGCCATCATTGCCCCCGGATTCATCGTTTTTCCTTCTTCTGTTCAAGTTGTCTTTCAATCCGCTCCAGCTCCACGATCTCCTCGGCATCGGCCTGCCTGACCTCGGCGATGCGGCGTTTTTCGTCGAAAGCGTCGAAGCATTCGCAGGCGATGCGCTCCATGGCCTCGCGCGAGACACTGCCGGCGTGGGTGAGCACGGCCTTTTCGTTGAAGTCCAGCAACCGGTCGACATTATGCCGCCAGTAGTCGAGAGTGAGCTGCTTGCGCTCCTTCACCCGCAATTCAGCCTGTTCCAGGAAGATGACCACCAGCCGGTTGAGGGTGTCCACCTCGTCGGCGGAAAGGTAGTTCTTGGCCACGATCACATCATGCTTGCGCACCCGCGAGCCGCTCCAGTTGGTGAGTGCCATGTTGGGGGCGTCCGGGTCGGCGCGGGAGACGATGATCTCGGCGGCGGTCTGACCGGCGACGGCGAACAGCAGCTTGTTCTGGGTTTCAGCGAAGAAGAGTTGGGCGGCACGGTCGTCGGAAGTATAGTCGGAACTGAGCGCAAAGAGGTCGCGTACCTTCTGGTAAAAACGCTTCTCCGAGGCGCGGATCTCGCGGATGCGGGCCAGCAGCTCGTCGAAGTAGTCCCAGCCGCCGGGGTTCTTGAGGCGCTCGTCGTCCATGACGAAGCCCTTGACCAGATACTCGGCCAGGTGGGCGGTGGCCCACTGGCGGAACTGGGTGCCGCGCGGCGAGCGCACCCGGTAGCCCACCGCCAGGATCATATACAGGTTGTACAGGTAGGTCTTGCGCTGGACCCGGCGGTTGCCCTCGTTTTGAACTGTCAAGGATTCCTTGACAGTTGCCGCCTCCGGCAACTCCCCTTCCATTAGGATGTTCTTGATGTGCAGGCTGACGTTCTGCTTGGTAGTATCGAACAGCTCGGCCATCTCGCCCTGATTCAGCCAGACGGTACCATCCAGGGTTTGCAGCTGGACTTCCGCCTGCCCATCCTCGGTACGGTAAACGATCAGCTCTCCCCGGTCCGGTGTGCTCACTCCGTCACCTCCCGCAAGAGGCCCATGATCCGCTTCTCTACCGCCTCCAGTTCGGCGTCGATCTCGGCAAGCGGTCTCGGCGGTTGGTACTGGAAGAATTCGCGGTTGAAGTTAATCTCGTACCCCACCTTGCCGATGCCGCCATCCTGTTCGTCCAGAGTGTCGCGGCCGATCCAGGCGTCCGCCACATAAGGGCGCACTTCGCGCAGCACGTAGCTGATGACGTCTTCCTTGAGCGGGATGTTTTCAAAATCCTTCAGGTTGGAGTCGGCCTCGTACTCGACATATTTCCCTTTCCCTGCCGAGTTGAGTCCAAGCAGGACTTTCATCTCATCGGGCGCAAGCTCGGGCAGGGTTTGGCCGGGAAACAGCGCTTCGTCCACATGGCGGGGATGCGGGCCGCTTTCGGCAAACTGTGAAACCACTTGATAGAGACGGTTTGCCTCTTCAAGTTTGGCAATCGGGGTCATAGGTGAATATCCTTGTTATCGAGATTCAGCTTGCCTTGTCCCGCCATCCGCTCACAAAAAGCTTCGAATTGTTTTCTTGCGAGCTTGAAGGGAACCGTCTTGCCGTTTTCCCAGCGGTTGACCTCCTTGACCATCTCCGCAAAATTTTTCGGTGCTTTTGCCATATCGGTTTGCCCCAACTCCTGGTGCGCCGCCAATTCACTGGCAGCAATCAAGTGCGATTTGCCAAACATACAATTAGGCTTTCAATATAGCAGGTGACAACGCACAGAAAAACAAAACCCGCCACCCCGGAGATTGACTCCAGAGGGACGGGTTTGTCTTTCGTAAATGGTGGAGGCGCGGAGAATCGAACTCCGGTCCACGATACACGATCGGGAAGCATCTCCAGGCTCAGTCATCAGTGAGTTCTCGGCCGGCGCATTACCTGATGACACGCGGTGCGTCGTCCATGGCGGTTCAGGCTATAAGCAACACCATACCGCCTACGTGTGCTGCAGCAGTCCCCTAAGTGGCGCCTTACCGATGACGGGGACGCTCATCGGGTCGGCGTCGCTGCACTATTTAGGCAGCGAGGGCGTAATCATTGTCGACGTTTATGCGTCGGTACCCCTGTTTTACGAGACGAGGAGATCTCGGCCTGCTTCTTCCGTCAAGCCTATCGTGTCGAAACCAGTCGCCCCCATTCGCATGAGGAAATTCGACTTGTCAAAGTACATCCGGGCGCGCTTTGCCCGACTTACTATTTTACCAGCCAGTGCAACTTCCACGCCATCGCTTCCCTGCCTGTTGGCAAAAGCCCGGGATAAGACGCGCAAGCGCGGCTATTGCCGAGGCGGTCGATCGCGCAGTGCCCGCTCCATATCGCGCTTCTGATCACGCTCGGCTATGGTTGCACGCTTGTCGTAGAGCTTTTTGCCTCGCGCGAGACCGATCTCGATCTTCGCCCGATTGTCGGCGTTGAAGTAAAGCTTCGTGGGTACCAGGGTAAAGCCGCGCTCGGCGATCTTGCCTGCGAGGTAGCGTATCTCCTTTTTGTGCAGGAGTAGTCGCCTGACTCGGCGGGGCTCCAGATTGGCGCGATTGCCGTGCGAGTAAGGCGCGATGTGCAGGCCATGCACGAACGCTTCGCCGTGCTTGATGCCGACGTACGCATCGCGAAGGTTGGCGCCGCGGTCCCTTAGCGACTTGACTTCAGTGCCGCTGAGCTCGATCCCGGCCTCGAAGACCTCGTCAATAAAGTAATCGTGGTAGGCCTTCTTGTTTCCAGCTATGACTTTTATATCGCGTGGCATCAGGATCCCAGTTCGAAGTCGATTCGTGCGTCGATCGTGCTGACGTTGGTAATTCTAACTGAAACACGTTCTCCCAAACGGTACGATCGGCGTCTTTCCCGGCCGATCAGTGAGAAGCCGGCCGTATCCAGCTCATAGTAATCATCGACCATGCTCCGGACGTGCACGAGTCCTTCGGCGGTGTTTTCAAGCTGGACAAAAAGCCCGTACGAATGCACCCCCGTGATGATGCCGTCGAAATCCTCGCCGATATGCTCGGCCATAAGCTGGGCGATCTTGAGGCGCACCGTTTCGTCCTCGGCGGCCTCGGCCTCGCGCTCCATGGTCGAAGAGTGATCGGCTATCCACTCCAGATCCTCGGCGGCGGCTAAGAGCTCCGGCGCCTTCGCTCCCTCTCTGAGCATGGCTCGAAGCAGCCTGTGAACCACCAGATCGGGGTATCGGCGGATGGGGCTCGTGAAATGTGAGTACGCGTCACTGGCGAGCCCGAAATGCGTGTCGGCGTAATCGGTGTACCGCGCTCGCTGCATCGCTCGAAGCAGAAGCGAGTTTATCAGGCGCTTTTCGGGCCGGTTGTGCGCGTACGCTATGATCCTGGCGAAGGTGGCGGGTGTCGCTCCGCGAACCTCGGTTATCGGATAGCCGAACTCCTTGAGCACAGCGGCCACCGGCGACAGCGCATCTGGATCAGGCTCCTCGTGGATGCGGTAGACCATCGGCGCGCTGGCTTCAAGCATGTGCGCGGCAACAACCTCGTTGGCTCGGATCATCGCCTCCTCGATCATGTTCGTCGCCTGCGTACGCTCGCGCAAGACCACCTCGAGCGGCGTGCCGTCATCGCTAAGCCTAACCTTCGCCTCGACGGTCTCGAAGTCTAGCCCGCCTCGGGCCAGGCGGCGCTTGCGTAAAAGCTCGGCGGCTCGGGCAAGCTCCTTGACGGCTTGTTCCAAATCCCGACCAGCCAGACTCTCCTTTCCATCGAGAAAACGCTGAACTTGGTCGTAATCGAAGCGCATGTCCGACCTGATCACCGACGGAAAAAGCTCATAGCCAACAAGCGCACCGTTAGCGTCCAGATCCATCATCACCGAGAAAGCCAATCTGTCCTCGCCCGGATTCAGTGAGCACAGGTTGTTCGAAAGGTGCTCCGGGAGCATCGGCAGAACCCTGTCGACGAGATAGACGCTTGTCCCGCGCTTGCGCGCTTCCAAATCTACGGGATCGTCCCATCTGACGTAGTGCCCGACATCGGCGATGTGAACGCCTAAGCGCAACACGCCATCTACCCGCTCGGCAGTGATCGCGTCATCGAAATCGCGGGCATCAGCGGGGTCGATCGTAAACGTGAGCTTGTCCCGAATATCTCGGCGATCCGGCTCGGCAAGCGCCTGTTCGACATCGAGCGTCTTCGATTCGGCGTGTGAAGTGACCTCAGGCGGAAACTCCGTGCGCAAGCCGTGCTGGCGGATGATGACCTCGATCTCCAGGCCGGGCGTTCCCTGAGGGCCTAAAACCTCCTCGATGACACCGGTCGCGCTTTGCTGCCGAGAAGGAAAAGCTGTTAGCCTGACAACCACGATGTCGCCAGGGCTGGCCTGGCCTGCGTCCTTGCGATGGACGAAGACGTCATGGTGAATGCGGGGGTCTACGGGAACGACCACGCCCACCCGGGATTTGCTCTCAAAGCGCCCCACAAGGGTTTCATTCGCGCGCTCAAGGATTTTGAGTACGGCGCCGCTTCGTCCTTGCGCGGAGCGCCCGGCCTTGACCCGCACGCCAACCGTGTCGCCGTGCATCGCGCCTGCGGTCTCACGCGCACCGATATAGATGTCGCCTTCCGGCGCCGCGACAAACCCGAAGCCCTTGCGATTCATCGACAGCCGACCGACAATGAGCCCGCCGCGTCTGGCTTTGGCCAAACGTTTGCTTATAACCACTATTTCGCCTCCATCTTTGACAGCAATGCTAGAATCTTATCCAAAATACGAAGGCACCGAAAATTTGCCGCCTGCTAGCCATACGGGAGACTCAATTGAACTCAGGTAGACCACTTGCCCCTTGCTTCGTAGGAAGCGGCACCCTTACACATCCACTGGATATGGCAAGGGCGCTTGAAACGCTGGAATCAACTGATTATACCTACATGGTGGATGGTCAGGTTGTGGAAACAGGCGAAGCGGCTCTCGTGCGGCTCGTGATGGACAACTCGGCCGCCAGCATCATCGTGAATGGCTGCATATTTCTCAACATCTCGAGCTTTATCTATCTGGACTTTAGCACCGAAGACGGCATCGTGGTTATGCGCCTGTACAGAGATGGCGCCGTGCTCGAACTAAGGGGCAATCCCGCCCGCGATCTGATTTCTGAGGGCGACCCTAATCCGACTGCCATTCGAATGGCCAAGCATCCGCGCTACTACCTCGAGCACTACATGATGGGCGAAGAGGACGAAGACGAGGACTGATCTCGCCTCACATGCGCGTGTCCAGGCACCTGCAACTGCTCGTGCGACGCCCTTAGAGCTCCTCGAGAACTAGCTCTATCGCCCGCTTGCGCTGTGTATCCGTAGCCTTATCTTCTTGAAGCGCAGGATCCATCTCCACGAGAACGTCCGGCTCGAGACCGACTCCGTTGATCTCGCGGCCCTTCGGCGTCACATAGTGGGCCGTGGTGAATTTGATGGCGCCGCCAAACGAGAGCTCGCGCACACTCTGTACGCTTCCCTTGCCGAAGCTTTTTTGACCGACGACACGCGCTCGGCCGTGATCCTGCAATGCGCCGACCAGCACCTCACTTGCCGAGGCGGAATTCTCGTTCATCAACACGACCAGCGGCAGATCGATAGGATCGCGCCCGCTGGCTCGATATGCGTTGACAGCGCCGGAGCGATCCTCGACCGAGACGATCTTCCCATCGGGGATGAATATGGATGCGACGTCCACAGACGATTGCAGCAATCCACCCGTGTTGTCCCGCAAGTCGAGCACGAGTCCCTTAGCTCCGTCATCGGAAAGCGCCTGGATGGCGGCGCGAAGATCCGCTTCGGAGTTGTTGTTGAAGGTCATCAGGCGAACATATCCAACATCGCCCTGAAGCTCTTGGGTTACGTTTGGTATGTCTATCTTCGCCCGCTCTATCGTAAAGTCGAGCTTTTTCTCCTCGGCGGGTCGGAAAATCGTGACGCCTACCTTGGTGCCCTCCGGGCCGCGTACTCTTCGCACGACCTCCTGGGTCGTCCACTCTTCCCGCTCGACGTCGTCGATTCTCACGAATATGTCATCGGCCTTGATTCCGGCGCGCTCGGCCGGAGTGCCTTCGATCACGGAGATGACGTAGACGCCGCCATCACGCTGGCCGATGTTCACACCGATTCCGAAGAACTCCCCTTCAGTCTGCTCGTTGAAGAACCCGAAGTGCTGCTCATCAAAGTAGAATGCGTGCTCGTCGCCCGTACCCTCCAAAAGCCCCCTGATAGCGCCTGCGCTCTTCGAGGCCTCAGAGGCGGGGCGCAGGGATTCACTGTCGAGAATTCGCTCGACCTCGAGGAGCTGCTCGACGAAGGTGCCATCGGTAGCAGCAGGAGTACCACTAAACTTGTCGCTGAACGATTTGTCAAAGTCGGCGACTCGGCCAAAAAGTACGCCAACGACGAATACGGCCGCAACAAAGGCCAGCCCAAAGAAGATCGAAATGACGTAAATCCAACTACGCTTCATGTTGTTACCATCCTCGAAGAGTACGGCGGCAGATACTGTAGCGTCACACTTTGAGGTAGCGACGAAGCGCTACTCCCGAGCCGATCAGGCCAATTACGATGCCTGCGGCAATCAGTACAAGCGAAAGCTGTACCATAGTAGTTTCGGTGATATTGATCGGCAGGAACAGCAGCATCTCTTTTATACGGGGCACGAGTAGGAAGTACATGGCTGCTAGGGACGCTATCGCCAAAAACGCGCCAATGAGCGATTGAATCACGCCTTCCAGCAGGAAGGGCGTCCTGATAAACCAGTTGCTCGCACCGACAAGCCGCATGATCCCGATCTCCTTGCGTCTCGCGTGAATCGCCAGACGAATCGTATTGGAGATAAAGATGAGACTTACCGAGGCAAGCATAACGATAAACACCACCGAGACAACGCGCATCATCCCGGTAAACGCGAACAGATCTTCGATTATCTCGGCACCGTAAGCGAGTGAGCGCTCCGGCTCCTCTGGTCGATCCGCCACCTTGAGGAAGAGCTCACTGGCTTTTATCCTCTCGACCATCACCTCAACCTCACGAGGGTCGTTCAGTTCGACGTCGAGCGAGGCGGGAAGCGGGTTTCTCTCCAGAACGTCCATGATCTCGCCACTAGCGGCCCACTGCTCCCTGAATCTTTCGAGCGCTTCTTCTTTCGTTATGTACTCGACGCTTTGAACAAGCGGATCCGACCTCACGAAGGATTGCAGCGCCTGGACATCCTCGGTGGCTGCGCCGTCCTTGATGAATACCTGTATCGAAACCTTATCCTCAAAGTCCCTCACGATATCGTTTACCACAGCGCCTACCAGCATCGACACGCCGACGAGCAGCAGCGAAAGATAGATCGTGATAACCGCACCCAGGCTCATGACCCAGTTGCGATTGAAGTTTGTGATCGCCTCTCTTATGAAATAGCCGACATTAATCGCCATAGCCATACACTCCTCGGCTTTGATCGCGGATAACTCGGCCATTCTCAAGCGCAATGACGCGCTTTCGCATCGAATCGACCATCTCTCGATCGTGGGTAGCGACGAGCACGGTTGTCCCCGTCTTGTTGATACGATTGAAAAGACTCATGATCCCGAGCGAGGTCGCGGGGTCCAGGTTTCCTGTCGGCTCATCGGCGAGCAGGATCGGTGGCCGGTTCACAAACGCCCTTGCGATCGAAACCCGCTGCTGTTCGCCTCCGGAGAGCTCTCCGGGATAGCTGCCGAGCTTGTCTTCGAGCCCGACGAGCTTGAGCACTTCCGGCACCTGGGTCCGGATGACATGTCGGGAACGCCCGATCACCTCGAGCGCGAAAGCGACATTTTCGTACGCGGTCTTGTTGGGCAACAGCTTGAAGTCCTGAAAGACGCACCCAATGTTGCGGCGCAGATAAGGAACCTTCCAACTTTTGAGCTTATTCAAGTTTTGGCCCGCAACGATGATATTGCCCCTTGTGGGCAGTATTTCGCGCTGGAGCAGTTTAATAAACGTCGACTTGCCGGAGCCGGAGTGTCCAACCAAAAAGACGAACTCCCCCTGCTCGATCTCTACATCTACCTCGGCTAATGCCGGTCTGTCACTCCCATAAGTCTTTTCAATACCTTGCAAGCTAATCATTTGGCTTGTCTCTCTTCATATAACCATCTCTTTATCTAGTCATCCCGGTTACGCGGGGCCATCCAGCAAGAATCTCAACTATCTTATCAAATCTCTCGCTCGCCCCGCTTCTCAAGCAACCCTTTCGCCGCTTCAGCTATATGCCGTGACTTCAATCCAAAGTGCTCCATAAGCTCATCCGGCTCACCGGACGTGCCAAAAACGTCCCTGACTCCAACCCTTGCCATCGGCGTTGGCGAATCTTCACAAAGAACCTCCGCAATTGCCGAGCCAAGTCCGCCGATGATGCTGTGCTCCTCGCAGACAACAACCGCGCGAGTTTTTCTCGCCGAGGACACAATCGTCCCCTCATCCAGCGGTTTTATCGTCGATACATCGATAATCTCGGCGGATATCCCCTCGGATGCCAGTATTTCGGCGGCCTCCAACGAGTTTGCCACCATGACCCCGCATGCGGCGATGGTTACGTCCGCGCCCTCCCGAAGAATATAGGCTCGCCCGATCTCAAAATCATGGCCTTGATCGTATATGGCAGGGACAGCCGCACGACCGAGACGCACATAGAATGGCCCGGGCGTAGCAGCCGCCGCGCGTAGCGCCCCGCATGCGGCGTGATAGTCCGCCGGAACCAGCACCTTCATGCCTGGCAGCACCCGCATCAGCGCAATATCTTCGAGCATCTGATGGCTTCCGCCGTCGGGCCCTACCGTGATTCCGGAGTGTGTCGGCGCGAGCTTCACGTTCAGGTTCGAGTAGCACACCGTGTTGCGGACCTGGTCATAAGCTCTACCGGTCGCGAAGACCGCAAACGACCCGGTAAACGCGATCTTACCTGCGGCAGCGAGTCCTGCGGCAGTTCCGATCATGTTTTGCTCGGCGACGCCAGCGTTGAAAAACCTGTCGGGATACTCGGTGGCGAACTTGCAGGTGGTGGTCGATTTGGACAGGTCAGCCTCGACCGCCACAATGTCGTTGCCCTCTTGCGCAAGCCTGATCAAGGTCTCGCCAAACGCCTCGCGCGTAGCACGCTTCACCACTTCTTGCTTCCTTCCTCGACAGAACACGCCAGCTCACCGAGAGCACACGAGGTTTCCTCGGAGTTGGTGGCCCTGCCGTGCCACTCCGCATTGTTTTCCATGAAAGAGACACCCCTGCCTTTTACCGTGCGGCAGACAATCGCCCTTGGGGGAGCATCGGACTTACCGCGATCCCCCAGAACCTCTAGTAACTGATCCGTATCGTGACCGTCGACAAGGCAAACACTCCACCCAAATGCCGAGAACTTGGCGGCGATATCTCCCAAATCCACCACTTCCTGGCACGATCCATCGATCTGAAGGCCGTTGTGGTCGACGATGGCCGTCAACCTGCCGAGGTGGTGGTGTGCAGCGAACATCGCGGCCTCCCACACCTGTCCCTCCTGCAATTCACCATCACCGAGCAGGCAGAACACCCGCTGCTCGGTCATGCCGTCAGCGCGGAGCGCCAGGGCGATCCCGTTGGCTATTGAAAGTCCCTGTCCCAGCGAGCCTGTCGAGACCTCAACTCCTGGCGTCTTGTTGCTGTCCGGGTGCCCTTGGAGGATCGAACCGAGTTTACGCAGAGTCGGCAGATGCTCGCGTCCGAAGTAACCAGCCTCTGCGAGCGCCGCATAGAGCACCGGTCCGGCATGCCCCTTGGAGAGCACGAAGCGGTCTCTCTCCGGCCAATCCGGGAACGCCGGGTCGTGGCGCATTACCCCGAAGTAGAGCGTCGCAACTATATCGGCGGCGGACAGCGATCCACCCGGATGCCCGCTGCCGGCCATCGCGATCATCTCGACGATGTCCTTGCGCATCGATGAGGCGACCCTGCGAATCTCGGCGGGGTCAAGATGCGTGAAAGTCATCAAACTCCCATCTTCTTAAATCCTTCACCCAACGTTTCGTGAACATCGGATATTATCATCATCGCCTTAGGGTCGATGGTATTTACAATCGCTTTCAAGTCATCGATCTCCCTTCGCGAGACAACGACGAAGAGCATCCCGCGCGGCTCGCCTGTGTAAGCGCCAGTCGCCGAGAGAAACGTAGCTCCCCGGCCCAGCTCGCCGGTTATCGCCTCGGCGATACGCTCTGAAGCGTCCGAGATGATGAATGCGGCCTTTTCGACCTTGAGACCCTCGAGCACCAGGTCGATTGTGACGCCGACGACGAATATGGCCACGGCGGCATAGAGAGCGAATTTTGGACCGAACACGAACGCGGCGATCAGCACAACGACTGCATCAACCGCCAAAAGTAGCTGCCCGACGCCGAGGTTGAACTTGCGGGATATGAGCTGGGCCACGATGTCCGTGCCGCCGGTGTTACCTCCGGCCTTGAAGACCATGCCGACGCCGAGTCCGCAAAGCACCCCGCCGTATAAAGCAGCCAGCAGCAGATCATCAGAGGCAAGCGCGGGGGTGAAGGTGGCGAAAAGTTCGATGAAAAAGGAGAGCCCGACTATTCCGTAGATCGTCTTGGCCGCATAATGCAACCCGCGAAAACGGATGGCCACCGCAAGAAGGATGCCGTTCATCACAAGTAGCTGAAGGCCAACGGGGAGCAATATGCCGTTCTCCTGAGCCACGTGGAAGATGACCGTAGCCAATCCGGAGACCCCGCCCGCGGCAAGCTTGTTTGGAATGAGAAACGCCACCAGCGCAAAGGCGGTAAGAGCCAGACCGACCGTCATGTATCCATAATCACGAACCGGCCTATGCCGCAAGACCGCGCCTGGCCGTATTTGTGAGAGTCGGCCTATCATGATTTCACGACCCAGCCCTGCTCATCGGACCAGATGCCTCCGGAATCAAGCCGAGGCCGGGGGCGTTTTTGCAGCAGAAACTCCAAAACACTCGCACTATCGCGATTCACACAAGCGCTCTCGGGAATACTCAGGCCCTCCAAGACTTTGAGTGCATTTTCGAAGCGACCGATGCGCAAGTGATAGTGCGCATCGGAAGAGACTGCGATCGGCGCTTTCGCCTGGTAGGCCGCGAGCGCAAATTCACGCTCCCTGCACGAGCTGCCATTGCGATCGGATGTAGGCGTGAAGGAATGGTCGTTGATCTCGATGATCACCCGGTTATTGACCGCAGCAGCAATCACAGATTCCAAATCGAGCGGAAACTCCCGATCATTGCCCGGGTGAGTGATCATATCCACGAAGGGGCTCTCCATCACCCTGAGCAGCGCCTCGGTATTCTTCACGCGATCACAATCGTCAAAGCCGGTGAGCGGATGAAATCCGACGGCGACAAAATCGAGTTGCTCTAGCACCTCATCGGGCAGGTCGATTCCGTTATCCGAACTCATCGAGGGAGATGCCTCGCACCCTTTCAGTATCCGCACCCCATTGAGCACACTAGGAATAACCTTGAGATTCCAGAAATGCCAAGGATGAGCACCCTCTGGCACGCTCGGCCCGTGATCTGTGACTGCAATAAGCTCAAGACCCGCCATCCGCGCCGCGGCGGCATTTTCCGTGATCGTCGAGTATGCGTGGCCTGAGGAGATCGTGTGCGTGTGGAGATCCGCGAGCAGGGCCATCGTGGTTATGTCACCTTGGCCGATTGCGCCGATGAGTCGCCCGCACTTACTCTCCAGCGGTGGTAACCGACAACGAAATCATCGATCTGCCCGTCCAAAACCGCTTCCACGTTACCGGTTTCGATGCCGGTGCGGACATCCTTGACGAGCTGGTATGGATAGAGAACGTAGTTCCGGATCTGGCTGCCCCAGGAAATATCCTGTTTGACGCCACGCAATCGATCGAGCTCTTCACGACGTTTTTGTTCCTCTATTTCGAAAAGGCGCGAGCGCAGGATGGTCATCGCCGTTTCCTTGTTCTTCATCTGGCTCTTCTCGTTTTGGCAGGTAACAACGATTCCTGTGGGAAGATGCGTGATGCGCACCGCCGAATCCGTAGTATTGACCGACTGGCCTCCGGGGCCGCTTGAGCGGTACACGTCTATGCGCAAATCCTCATCTCGCAAGTCTACCTCGATGTTTTGCGGCAACACCGGCAAGACCTCAACGCCTGCAAACGTCGTCTGTCTGCGTTTTTTCTCATCGGTCGGAGAGATTCTTACCAGCCGATGAACACCGGCCTCGGAAGATAGCATCCCGTAAGCGTTACGACCATGCACCGTGAAAACCGCTCGATCGATCCCGATCTCCACCCCCGACGAGGCATCATGGATATCAACCTTCCAGCGCTTGAGTGCAGCGTACTTGAGATACATCTTGAAGAGCATCTCCGACCAGTCCTGGGCCTCAAGTCCGCCCTGACCAGGCAAAATTGTGATGATCGCGTCACGCGAATCGAGCTCGCCGGTAAACCAGGTGCTCACCTCAAAAGCATCGAGGCGTTTCGTGATATCGCGAATGCCCGTTTCGACCTCAACAGCCATCTCCTGATCGTCTTCGACCAACGCCAGCTCATTCGATATTTCGACGTCTTCGATGGCAAGGATAAGTGATTGATACGACTCGACATCGTCTTTCGCCAGCGCCAATTCGGCCATCACGGATTGAGCCGCGCTCTGGTCCTCCCAAAACCCCACTTCAGAAGCTTCGCCTTCGAGCGCGGCGATCTTCGCGCGCTTCTCATCGATGGCGAGGTATCGGGCGGTATCTTCAGCGCGGCGAAAAAGCTCGGCTATCTCTCGGGTTCGGTCAACGATCATATGAATATCTCTACCTGGCCTCAATCGTCGGTCAGACGTTGCTTCCGTGACACTTCTTGTACTTTTTACCACTACCGCAAGGGCAAGGATCGTTGCGCCCGGCGCCAGCGAATGGATCCGCCTTGTCCTTCACGACTGTAACCCCGCTCTTGCCCGCGCCTGCCGATGCGGCCGCCGCGGCACCCGGAGATTGCCCTGAGCCTGCTTGAGCGGCCGCCGATTGCATCGCGCCCGCGAATATAGTCTGCTCGGAAGGCGCACTGTAAACGACATCGCGCATTGAAGCCTCTGCGCTCGGCTCGGCCACAGTGACCTGAATGTGCATGAGCGTTCTGAGAAAGTCCTCGTTTATCTGGCCGACAAGTCCCGAGAACATTTCGTACGCCTCGGCTTTGTACTCGGCGAGCGGGTCGCGCTGACCCATCGCCCGAAGCCCGATTCCATCCTTGAGGTAGTCCATCTCGAGCAAATGCTCCATCCAACGAGCGTCGATAACTCGAAGCATCACATGACGCTCAAGCTCACGTAGTTGCTCTGCCCCCAACTCCGCCTCTTTTTGGCGGAAACGGTCGAGAGCGACGGTGATGAGCTCGTCCGACAGTTCGTAAGGGTTGCCGATCTCGGCCTTACGCTTGAGAACCTCACCGCTCAAACCCGTGACGTCTCTGTACCAGGTCTCCAGATTATCCCAATCCCACTCTTCAGAGTACGCGCGCTCGGGGCAGTAGAACAAAACGCCCTGGGTGATGACATCGGAAAACATCTCTTCGACGCGGCCATGAATATCCTTGCCGTCGAGTATCTGAGTGCGCTCGTTGTAGATAACCTCGCGCTGCTTGTTCATCACGTCGTCGTAGTCCAAGACATGCTTTCGCGCGGCAAAGTTCATAGCCTCCACCTGCCGCTGAGCGCTCTCTATCGCCTTGGACACCAGGCCGGCCTGAATTGGCACATCATCCGGTATCTGGGTGCGCTGCATCAGTGCGGAGATTCTATCCATCTTGTCCCCGCCAAACAGCCTCATGAGGTTATCTTCAAGGGAGAGGAAGAATTGCGAGACTCCCGGATCACCCTGGCGACCCGATCTACCTCGCAGCTGATTGTCTATGCGTCGCGACTCGTGACGCTCTGTGCCGAGAACCGCAAGGCCGCCCGCCTTCACCACGTCTACGTGCTCGGCATTGCAGATCCGCTTCGCTTCGAGCAAGGCGTCCTGACGATCCTGATCGCTCGCGTCTTCCGGCTGGATTCCGCGGCCTCTAAGCAGATCATCAACGAGGTACTCGGGGTTTCCGCCTAGTATGATGTCGGTACCTCGACCCGCCATGTTGGTTGCGATGGTAACGGCGCCAAGCCGTCCCGCCTGAGCGATTATCTGCGCTTCCTGCTCGTGAAACTTAGCGTTCAGGACATTGTGTTTGACTCCACGCTTTTGAAGCATGCGCGCGAGTAGCTCAGAGTTTTCGATCGAAATGGTGCCGACAAGCACCGGCTGGCCCGCCTTGTTGCACTCAACAATCTGATTTACAACCGCGTTTAATTTCGCCTGGAAGTTTCGATAGATAGCGTCGTTACGATCATCGCGAATCATCTGTCGATGTGTGGGAATCACCATGACCGGCAGTTCATAAATGGACCGAAACTCAGCGTCTTCGGTGACTGCGGTACCCGTCATGCCTGCTAGCTTTTCATACATCCGGAAGTAGTTTTGCAGGGTTATGGTGGCTAAGGTCTGATTCTCCTCGCGAACGTGCTGCTTCTCCTTGGCCTCGATTGACTGATGAAGACCCTCCGAATATCTCCTGCCGTACATCAGGCGACCGGTGAACTCGTCGACAATGATGACCTCGCCGTCCTTGACGACGTAATCGACATCTTTCTTGAACATGAACTGCGCCTTGAGGGCCTGCTGGAGATGATTGACCATCCGGCCGCTGGGATCCGCGTACAGATCATCTATACCAAGCCACTCCTCGATCTTTGAGATCCCTGACTCGGTAGGCGCAACAGTGCGCTTGGCTTCATCAAGCTCAAAGTCAGTCTCCGCACGTAACCTCGGCACCACCTTAGCGAAAGCCTTGTAGGTGTCTGCGGATTTGGTTCCGGCGCCCGAGATGATAAGGGGTGTACGCGCTTCGTCGATGAGTATCGAGTCGACCTCGTCGACGATGGCAAAGTGATGCCCTCGCTGAACGCGATTTCCAGGCACTACAACCATGTTGTCACGAAGATAATCGAAGCCGAATTCGCTATTTGTTCCGTAAGTCACATCCGCTTGATACGCAACTTTTCTACGCGCTGGATCCATCTGTGCCTGGATAATACCGACCTCAAGTCCGAGGAAGCGGTAAACACGCCCCATCCACTCACTGTCACGCTTTGCCAGGTAGTCATTGACGGTCACAATGTGGACCCCGTTGCCGGAGATCGCGTTGAGGTAGGCGGGCAGCGTAGCGGCGAGCGTTTTACCCTCTCCCGTCTTCATCTCAGCGATCATGCCACGGTTGAGGACCATACCGCCGATGAGCTGAACATCAAAGTGCCGCATTTCCAGTGATCTAAAAGCGGCTTCGCGACAAAGCGCAAAAGCCTCCGGCAGCAGCTCATCAAGCGATTCACCAGCAGAGTATCTTGTCTTGAGATCGGCCGTCTTCGCCGGAAACTCATCATCTGACAGCTTCTGGACGTCGGGCTCGAGTGCATTGATCGTCTCAACTACCGCTTCGAACTCGCGCAACTGCTTGCCCTCACCGATGGTGAGGAGCTTCGCGAGAAAATTAGCCATATTTTATCCGCACCTTTTCTGGGAAGTGATTAATCGAAAGTGTCCGCGTAAAAGCGAGACAGATTCTACCACATGAATCTGCTTACGCCTCCAACCCAAAGTAGACGAAGCTCCTACTGCGGTGGGGTCCTTCAGAATTAAAAACCGTGGGTGGTCGGCAGCTTCTCTCCGCCGACCACCTCCGCTCCGACAGCACCTCGGGCCCATAAGAATCGGTCCTAAACGATGACTGGTGCCCCTCAGGAGCTCTCCCGGCTCCACACCTCACCCTACATGGCCGTACTCTTTTGCTCTGTCCCCAAACGGGGAGGCCCGACGTACTGTCATTGCTTGACCCGGTGGCTACCGGGTCTGATAACGACGATAACCGATGGGTCTTACTAAAATCTAAATAATTGAGCATTTCTAAAAATATTTTAGAGTTTTCGGTAAATCCTCATGCAGTGGAGGCGTCTTCATCTCTCGGCTCGGATAAACGAGGTGTTCCTAGATGCTCCATCGACAGTATCTGATGGTAGATTTGCGCCGTCTCAGAGGACGGATCCATGCCAAGATCCTCGTTCAGGCGTTTGCAAAACTTCATGTAGACCTCAATAGCGGTGCTACGTTGACCAGCGGCCGCAAGCTGCTTCATGAGGTTTTGATGAAGATCCTCACGCCATGCGTCGGCAGCCACGCCGCGCCAGGAGAACCTGAGTGCCCGGGCATTGTCACCCATTTCAGCAGCGAGCTCAGTGGCCCGCAACATTGAATCCCCAAATCCGATTCGATAGCGGTCGCGCTCATCTGTAAACCAGTCATCATACAGATCGCCCGGTAACAACTCACCAACGTACAGCTCATCAAGGCGCTCGTAAGCTCCCAGTGCCGATTCCATATCCCCCATACGCTCTGCCGCAATCGCCTCTGACCTGAGCGCTCCGAACTCGGAGATATCCACTGAAACCAGACTCGATACCATTCGGCACATCCCGCCGACATGCTCGAGATACGGCAATGGAACTTTGCGGTCCGCTTTGGACAGAAGTGCCGACTTCATCGCGCTCCAAATCACGTAAAGATTGTTTTGCGCTTTTTCTGAGTCTTTGTCGGGCCACAAATAATCAAAGATAATATCCACCGGAACATCTTGCCCCTGCTTGAAGACTAGCATCGCGAATAACAGGCGCGCTTTTCGCTTCTTCCAGTCTTTCTCGCGCACACTTCTATCACCGACGCGAACCCCCAGCCCTCCAAACATGCGAACTTTGCACATGGGGACATCTGCATCCTGCCGCTTCAACTGCTGGCGTATTCGATCGGCTGTTTCCTCACACGTAAACCGAAGAGCAAGTTTTTTCCATGTCTTTTTCGAGCGTATAACCTCAAGGGCCGCGATAAGAGTCTTCTCGACGTCATCGGGTAGCACCATTTTTAGCAAGTACCTAGAAAGACGATCCGGATCCGCCACCTCCGAAAGTAGCCCCAGCAGGTGAGGGAATGCGCGAATATACATTCCGATCCACCAGTTCGAATACTCGCTCAAGACATATTCCGCATGAGGTGCAAGCCGTTTCCTGGCAGCGCCCAAATCGCCTTTTCGTCGGTCGCTTTCAGCCAGAATCATATCCGCGATCAGCGCATATTGAGCCGCTCCTATTTTCGTGGCGGAATCCCTAACGGATTTCGCATGCTTTTCAGCGGCTGGTGCATCTTGCAGCACCAAAAGATTAGCAGCAAACTCCAAGGTCGCCAGCCACTCCACCCATTTACCTGAGCAACGTGTCGCGTGCTCGAGCGCTGTCTCGGAAAAGATCAGAGCCTGTTCATGCTCCCCGGCTGCACGGGTCCAGGCAGAGCGATAAGTGCACAACCTTGAGAGTTCCATCTCAAAGTTTCGGGCTTTGTTTCCATCGTATGCCTCAGTTGCCGCTATCTTAGCCTGCCCATAATCCCCTATGCCCGCCGCTGCTGTCGCCAAGTTGCTTAATTGCCAAAGCTCAACATAGGTAAGCCCATGCTTTTTTGAGGTTTTGATCGTGGATTCCGTCAGTTGCCTTGCGCGCTCAAGGCGACCAAGTTCGCAGTGTATGGCATTCAGATTGCCTTGAATGTGTATTTGCATTGTAAGAGACAGCCCTTCCATATTCAGTAACCTGGAAAGCCTCCGCCTAGTCTGTTTTAAATTTCCATACACGCTCACATCAACGAATAGTGCGTTATTTCGCACCAAAGCTTCTACTTCCACGTGAATGTTTTTGTTGTCCGCTATCCAAATCGCCTTTTCGATATGGGGCAGACCTTTGTCCATATCCAAAAGATAGCTAAAACAAACGCCGAGATACGCATGAGCCAATGCGCGCACATCATCGTCAACTTCCATTTCAAGAATTTTGGATAATACTTGCGTTGCCTCAGCCATAAGCGCGTCGTCCATTTGAACGCAAACCCTCAACATCAAAGCTTCGGCCGCCAATTTTTCATTGCCCTCGGCAATGGCAAGATCATAAGCAGCGCAGGCTAAACGCAACGCGTCCTCCTTTTCAGCTTTTGCCCTCAATAGTCGCGCATTCCAGAAAAGTAATTTCGAACTTCTCGATATACCGACGGGCCCTAGACGTGAAAAAGCCATCGATAGCAACTTGAGCTCACCTGATTCATAAAGCCTGTTTCCCGCTTTTTCCATCCACTCTGCCAGCAGCTGCAACGGGGCGCGTCGCAGTGCGAGCGCGAAAAGCGCGTCATATCTTCCTGTCGCGTCAAAATTTCCTAGTGCTCGCCGCAGCAGGTGATCAGATTGGAATCTAGTCGAGTCCGGCTGGGTAAAACATCTCTCCTCATAGATTTCCGCAGCCAGATCATGGACGCGAAATCTGCATGTCTCTCCCGCTCCGGAAACCGTAACCAAAGGCATCAACTTTCCGAGCATCTGAATATCTGCTACTGCTGGCCTACCGACAACCGCCTCCGCCTCCTCACCGGTTCCCGATTTCAGCAACGCGCATGTATAAAGTACCGCTTTCAGACGATCGTCAAGCTGCATATCAACCAGCTTGTTCAGATGCGCCACCAAATCTAGGGGAGCAGGCCCTGCAAACGAACCATTCTCTCCACTCTGGAAGGAGCCTAGAGCGATATGCCTGGCAAGCACACAAGCCGTTGCGGCTCTACCCGCCGATAGTTTCATCAGCTCTTCCGCGGCGCCAACGTCCACTTCACCGGTCAGGTAGCGTTTCAATACCTGCCAGCACTCCTCCTCACTGAGCTTCAGGTGATCGGTTTGAAGCAGAGTAACCCCATCGCTCTCCTCAAATACTTCTGGTGACTCCCATCGCGTCGTCACGATAACCCTGCTGCTGTCGAGTGTTTCGAGCATCCCGGTCAGCTCCCGAACGGCGGCCACGTCAGCTCCCACCGGCATATCATCAAGAACGACAGTGACCCCCTTGCCTTCGCGAAATCGCTCGAGCGAAGATCTCACGCCCTCTACCAGATCAACTGTGTTTCGGTTGAGTATCGACGGCGCAGATCTGAGCTCGACACGACCCTCGCCGGCGCCAAAAAAATCATCGAGTGCAGAAAAAAGCTGCTCCCTGTTCCACTCCAACCCCGAACAGTCGAGCCAGATTACCTCCCCCTCGAATATCCCTGCAAGCTGAGAAGCCAGAACACTTTTTCCATAACCAGCCGGTGCGGCAAGGACCACAAAAGAGTCGTCCGCTTTGGCGACAGTCTCGACCAGTTTGTCTCTCGGTACAGTGCCCCGAAAACGCGAAAGGTATCTTTTCGAATAGTGCATGCCCACCGCCCCTACTAATGAGTCTCCCCAACATGCATCATTACCTATCAGTCATAACAAAATCCAACTAATTTTTGCAATCATCAAACTGATCATGCATAGCTGCGAAAATATATACCCCCAAACCAAACGACATATACACATCTCCTATGCTGACGATGTTTCCCGAATCTCCGGGTCCGGGCACCGGCAGCACATCGCCGAGCCATAACAAAGATGTACCCATTTCGGCCGGAACGTGGAGCCACGATTGATCCAGCGCGGCATAAACCACTTGCGCTTGGCTGGATATCATCGCAGCATTTGCCGTTAGTACCGGCATCCCGCCATTCACAGCGATTACCACAATATTGAGTGCAAGGCCCAATGCGACAAGCGCAAAACCCGGCTCGCGGACGTTCCAAAGCGATATCGCGAGACAGCCTAAAGCCGGGATCATCCAAAAAACGTACAGTAAAATCGATTCGGGCAACTCCACCGGAATCCCCGTCGCCACAAGCTGAATAAACAGAAGCACAATAAATATCTCGATCCCCCGCAGCCGATGGTGGGCCAACGCGCCGAACTTTCCTTTGGTGATAAGGCCCAGCGCGATGCCGAGAAGCATTCCGATAATAAGAATCATCGCCTACCCCCGTAAGCCAGCCCAGCCTCAAGGGCATTCAGAACACTTTCAGAGTGCCCGGCCGGATCTCTTTGTCGCATGATGGAGATGCGCTCAGCTGTAGGCACGCCCCTGGCTGCGAGATCATCATAGTGTGAGGCGACCCTCACGATCTGCGCCAACAAGAACTTGTCCACCTCGACCTCAAGGGCAAACTTCGACTCCCTGCCCTGAAGTAACAGTACCGGCGCAAGATCACTAAGAAACTCGACTTTTGAGAGCATTTCGGCTCCGCGGGACGCAACAGTATCGGAGCTCTCGTGGACGCTGCCATCCACCCTTGCTTCCAGCCCTAACCTGCCGATGTCATGCAAGAGAGCGGCTGTCGTGAGCCGCTCCATCAACTCTCCGCTCAGACCAAGCTGACGGCCGATCAAGGCGGAAAGCTCCGCTGTACGCTCGGCATGCCCGCTTCTGGCTGGGTGTTGCATTTCGGGGATGTGCGCGAGCGCCGAGATGGTGTGCATATATGCCGAGCGCAAGCCGAGAAGCAGAGTGAAGCTGTGCTGCATAATCACCATTAGGGCCACAAGGATAAAAACCGCGAAATCACCTAGCCCCGGATAGATCAGCACCATAACAATTGCAATCGATATCTGCGAGAGATAGAGCGTACCGACAGTTCGGACGATCCCATTAAAAGCATCGCGGATCCGAGAAAATCCATACCTTCCTTCGAAAATCAAGAACCCAACAATATCCACTAAGGCATAAACTACCCCAGATAAACCGCCCAAAAGAAAAAGTTGCAAGTGCCCGAGGGGGAAACCCGAACCCAAAAACGCAATGCTAAACAGCAGAGCCAGGCCATATATAACTATCACGCGCCTGAATAGATCAAAAAACCACATACGCGATATGTCGGTGGGCTTTACTAAAACCAGGGCCACCGCCGACCCCAAAGCCGCGGTCAAGGTTGCGACTTCGGGTGAGAGCAGCATCATGGCTCCGACGGCCGCTCCTACGTCGATTCCGAGTTTGCCGCCGCGAGTCAAAGCCAATGGCAAGAGATTGAATACCGCAATACCACCAGCAAGTAATAGTGATGTCAGCAGCCTGATATCAGGCCCGATAAACTCCATCACAAGCAAGGCCGTCAGCGATCCGATGGCTATGACAGTCCCTGACGCCCTTGCGCTAAACATTTGCCGGCTCTCCCACTCCTCGACGCACTGTGGCAGGAGCGATCGCCCCTTCGTTGATCGCGGCGACAAAGGCCTCCACGCATTTAGGGTCAAGGTGACTAGGGACAGAGTTCCTCAACTCCTGAATCGCCTCGTCCAATGAGAGAGTTTCCCGGTATGGCCTCAAGGAAGTGATCGCATCGAAAGTATCGGCGACCATAATTATGCGGGCACCTAAGGGTATCTCGTCACCCTTTAGCCCCATCGGATAACCTTTACCATCGAGACGCTCGTGGTGCGCGGCGATCAGCGGAATGACGTCACGCAAGAACTCTACTTCCTCCAATATCTCAACCGCTATCGCGGGATGCTCCCTTATCTCGCAATATTCCTCGTCGCTCAACTCTCCCTGTTTGCACAGAGTCTCCCCCCGGACAATCACCTTGCCGATGTCGTGCAGCAATGCGGCCCACTCGATGCGCTGCACTTCGAACTCTCGCAAGCCTAAATGCTGACACACTGCTCGCGCGTAAGCCGCTACTCTTTCGGTGTGCCCGCTTGTGTACTTGTCCTTCACTTCTATCGCCGCTACCAGCGAGCGAACAGTATCCAAATACGCCGCCTGACGCTGCTGATAGATCATGAAGGTCTGTCTGGACACCAGGAAGGGAGCGATCAGTAATACGAGATACGCGAATCCCGCGAGTGCCACAAGTTTTGCGATTACGAGTCCCAGCAACGCTAGTGGAAGCAGCCCTCGTATATAATGCAACGCATCGGATGCAATTGCTCTGAACTGAGATTTGGTCACTAACCGGATCGCGATTACAACAAGCCCTACGTTTATTGCTGTATACGTTACAGCCGTAAGTAGCACCAGTAACAGCCAAATCCAAATGTCAACACCTATCTGCGGTTCGAAGTATAGCGGCACGCCCCCCATGCCCAAATAGACACTTCCCGCAACTGCCGCCGCTATTCCAAGCTGCGACATATTGAAAATAATTTGATAGAGTGGCTTGCCGCTAGCCAAGTCCCTGGAGGTTACCGATCCAGCAATCGCAACCATTACGCCTAGCTCAGGTCCGCCTAGCAAAATCGCAGCAAGGCAAATTGCAAACGCCAGTGACACGCTGCCGCCGTTCGGCAACTTATAAGTAAGCATTTCAGCAACAAAACACACTGCACCAAGCAGCAACACTAGCAGCCAGTCAATACGGCCAGGCGAGCTATATAACCAATAGAGCATCAGCACTGCCGCGAATGTAACTAGATGGAAGTAGGCACGGATCAGCATCGTGCCTACCCCCGCGATTCCGTTTGAGCTTTATGCCGCTCGCACATTATGGGCAACAATTTTTTTTACAGTCTCATATTCGCTGCGCCAGTGTAAACAATGGCGGTTAGCGCGGTGAGTAGAAAAATAATGCGCTTCATAGTAAGAAGACCTCCTAAGTGTTTCTTTGATCTTCTCCCATTCCGCTAAAGATGGAAGAACGCTGTCCGCTCCGCTCGCTCGTTTGCGTACAGTGTCCGGTTTGCTGATCATTCCGGTTGCCCGCTACAAGACCGCTATGTGGCTGTCAAAAAAAATCCGAGGCGACGATTGATCGCATCGAGCGTCGCCTTGACGATCGAGTCTTTCTCATTCTGTTGTACCAGGGCGGATCCCACAAAAGACTCCTCGCCCATGGCGGACACAAGCGAAACGCATGAGACCGCCACACGCTGACGGCCAAGTTGCAAGACATCGACGTCTTCAAGGCCGAAAAGCCTGGCGTCGGGGACGCACTTGTTGATCGCGTTGAGAGTCGCTAAAGCCACCAGGCGAATCCGGCCGGTTTTGCTCGCGGGGCCGCTGGCTTCTCCCTGGTATGTCTTGCCATCGATTTCCAGCTCTACCACAACTGCCGAATGCACCCCGCTGACGTGGGCGTTTATCGATGAGATTCGAGTTCGAAGCCCACCTCGGAAATTGTCCGGCTCCAGCACTTTGGCCACATCGGCGCCCAATTGAGCAACCGATATTTTCTTGTGGTCAACCGCCAGGCCATATGCGGCCATCAATGTCGATTCGATGTCGCGAACAAGTTGTTTTGGCGCCTTGCTGGGAAGCGCCAGTACGTGTATCTCTTGAATGACTCCCTCTGGGGATGCAACCACACGGGCAGCTTTGACCTCAGCTATCTGGCCCAACGTGTTTTCGATATCCTCAATCGATATCCGAGACACCTGCTGGTCCATTCGCAGCCTTTCACTTGATTGACTTGCCGGTCAGATCAATCTCATGCCGATAAAACTACTAGGTTGCATCACGCACTGTTCCCTACTCTATTCCTGTAAAAAGCGCCGTGTCAAGCAAAACGAAACCGAGCAACAGCCAAATGCTGCGCGGGTCTTCAGCTAACGCGCGGCTCTATCAGGCCATAATCCCCGTCCTTGCGACGATACAAAACATTGACCGCCTCCGTTTCGGCGGATGTAAACACAAAAAAGTCATGGCCCAACAGCTCGAGTTGGAGTATCGCCTCTTCAGGCATCATCGGCTTTACATTGAGCACCTTGGTCTTGACGATGCTGGGCTGCGCTTCCTCGTAGGTATCGCTCTCCACTGGCACCAATTGAGTTGAAGCCGCCCGCTTGCCGAGATGCCTGTCGAGCACCTTGCCCTTGTACTTGCGAAATTGGCGCTCCAACTTCTCTGACACAAGGTCGATCGCGGCATACATGTCAGAAGCGGCCTCTTTGGCGCGAATGACAGGGCCCTTCGTCCAAACAGTGACCTCCGCGACATGATTTTTGCCGATGGAGGGGTTCTTCTCCACATAAAGCTCGACTTCGGCCCGCACATGGTCGCCATCGATGATTTTGGCGTTTCGGCCGATCTTGTCGTGCGCGTACTCGCGAATAGCGTCTGTTACCACCATATGCCGACCCTTGATTACCATGTCCATAAGGTACCTCCTATAACTACAGCGACGGGCTTGATTAAATGAAGACACCCATAACCATGCCGTTTATGGGCGCGTCTTGAGGTTTCGCTGCCAAGCCAAATATCATGTATATAGTCTAACTGATATGGCCGAGAAAATCCCGTGTTCGTTCGTGAGAGGGCGAATCGAAAACTTGAGTGGGAGTTCCCTGCTCGACGATCAAGCCCTCGTCCATGAACACGACTCGATCCGCCACATCCCGAGCAAAGCCCATCTCGTGAGTCACGACCAGCATAGTCATTCCTCCTTTGGCCAGGGCCTTCATAACGTCGAGAACATCCCGAACTAGCTCAGGGTCGAGCGCGGAGGTCACCTCGTCAAAGAGCATCACATGCGGATCCATAGCGAGTGATCTCGCTATCGCAACGCGCTGTTGCTGTCCGCCGGATAACTGCGCAGGATAGCTTTCTATCTTGTGCTCGAGCCCGACGCGAGTCAGTTGCTCTACGGCTACTCGCTCCGCTTCCTCTTTCGATCGGCTGAGCACCAGCCGTTGCGCAAGCATCACATTGCCCTTAGCGGTAAGGTGGGGAAACAGATTGAACGACTGAAACACCATTCCGATGTGCTCACGAACCCTGTTGATATTGGTTTTCGGGGCGTTGACCATGACGTCCTCGAACCAGATCTCGCCGCCGGTGGGCTCTTCGAGGCGATTCACGCAGCGCAGCAGTGTTGACTTGCCGCTTCCGCTGGGGCCGAGGATGACGACCACCTCGCCCTTGGTCACCTCAAGATCGACCCCTTTGAGCACCTCATTGGAGCCGAAAGTCTTGCGAAGACCAACGAGGCGAACGATCAACTGCGATGACGTGTCGCTCACCTTCCTCCACCACCCTCCGACTCGGCGAGTTTGGCTTCAAGGCGTGCGACGATTCTGCCTAGGGGTATGGTCAAAAGCAGGTAGAATCCCGCCGCAACAATATAGGCAGACATATTGAGCTCGACGGCCGCGAACTGTCTCGCACGTTGGGTAATCTCGTTGATGCCAACCGCTGCAAGAAGAGCGGTGTCTTTGAAGAGCAGGATGAACTCGTTCATCATCGTCGGTAGTATGCGGCGCACTGTTTGAGGGATGATCACGAAGAACATCGCCTTTGGCAGAGTCATCCCGAGCGAGCGAGCGGCCTCCATCTGACCCTTGTGAATCGACTGAATACCGGCGCGGAATATCTCGGCCATATACGCAGAGGAGTTGAGGGACAAGATAAAGAGGCCACGCATGTAGATTGTGTAATCAATGCCGAACAAAAACGGCTCTTTGAGCCAGGGATTATCGCGAATCATATCCTGATATCCCGGAAGCAGCGTGACGCCGAACCACACGACCAGAATCTGCAGGAAAAGCGGTGTGCCTCTGATCAGATCGACATACGCAGTAGCTGGCCATCTGAGGAGACGCGACTTTGACATCTTGAGAAACGCTATCGCCAGCCCTACCGGGATCGCCAAAAGAAACGAGCCAACCCCAAAAAATACAGAAACCGGAAAAGCGCTAAAGATAATGGGAATCGATCTTTCGATCACGTCGACCGAGAGAAACAGCCTCGTGACCGGGTTAGTCTCCCACCACTGAATGAAAGCTTCCAACAGCATCTCCTGGACAAAGACAGCGACAGCGATTAAGGGGCCGGCGATTGCCGCAGCGGCCCCTTAAATCACTAGAACATCTTATAACCCATTTGGCGCGCTTTAGGGAATTGAAAGCGGGTCGGCGCCAAACCACTTGCGATATATCTCGACGTATGTACCGTCTTCCTTTATCTCGGCTAGTGCGCCGTTTACCGCATCACGCAGCGCGGTGTTTTCCTTGTTGAACCCGAATCCGTACTGCTCATCGGTTTGGATCTCAGCGACAACGGCCACGCCGCGTGCGGGATCCTTCGCGATATCCTGCGAGATCGGTGCGTCGTTGATCACAGCATCAACATCACGAGCCTGCAAAGCGCCAAATGCTGCGAGAATGTCATCGAAAGTTACAATCTCAACACCCTTCGGCTCTAGATTTTCCTTGGCCCAGATCGCGCCGGTGGTTCCGGACTGAACTCCGACCTTGTCCCCGGCTCCGAGATCATCGACGCTGGCAACAGGCGAATCCTTGACGACAGCCAAAGACTGGTTCGCGTTGATGTAGGGGTCCGAGAAGTTGATCTTCTCGGCACGCTCGGGAGTGATCGTCATCGCCGAGGCTATCATGTCGAACTCTGTGCCTGCCTGCATTCCGGTGATGAGAGCGTCGAACTTGTAGGTCTTGAACTCCACCTCGTAGCCGATGCGCTCGCCTATCGCCTTCACCAAGTCGACGTCGAAACCAACGATCTCTCCGTCAACCACGCTCTCAAACGGAGGATACGCCGTGTCCGAACCCACGATTATCTTGCCGGGAACCAGCGTTCCGAGATCTGCTGGCTCTTCGGCAGCAGGCCCGTTGGCCGGTTCAGGCGGCTGGGCAGCCGGTGCACAGCCAGAAAGCAGCACCGCCATCGCCAGCATCATCGCAAGCACCGTCGGGAAAAACTTACGCAATTTGGTCATCAATGCCCACCCTTCCCATAAGCTACACAAAAACTACACAAAAACGCGCTCACTATGGTAGCACGAGTCTTGGTAGAGTACCGGCCCAAGTTGAACGGATCATCTCAATGACGCCTCCCTGCGTCAGCTCATCGAGAACACCTCGGATCTCGGCGGCAAGATCGGTATTTTCGGGTGAGACCGCGACACCTAGCGCTTTGGGCGAACCGTACTGCCCGGCAAAAGCAACACCTTCGAAATCACGTGCCACATAAGCCGAGACAACCGCGCTGCCGGCCACCACATCTATCTCACCAGCGGAAAGCGCCTGGAGTGCCTCCCTGATAGTGGGATAGGCCGTCACAGCGCCTTCGCCGAGATCATAGTAGAGCGCCCAGTACGAAGGCGATCCCTGCCGGGCGCCGATCCTCTTGTTACTGAAAGCATAGGGCGAAACTATCTGCGCGACGTCGGCCGAAGGCGTAGCCTCAGCCGACGGAGTGGCCGCCTGGCTTTCCTCGGCGTCTGAAATCTCCTGCTCGGGCGCATCCTCGGAGCGAACAAAAAACGCTGGGCCGTCCATCATGTAAACGCCTGCGATGTTTACTTCGCCGGCAACCTCTTCGGTCAGAGGAACAGACATCACGACATCCACCTTGCCATCGGCCAATGCTGCGGCAGCCTCGGCGGGTGTCACCTGGATGGTGCGCAGCTCAAGTCCAAGCTTTGAGGCGATGGCGGACGCCACCTCGATGTCGATTCCGGCCTCAACGTCTGCATCCCGCCCCGCAAAAGGCGGATACTCCAAATCCACACCGACTCTCAGTACCCCGGCTTCGCCGATGAGTGGAGGGGCAATCTTCGGCTCGATCGTCGGCTCTTCAGCTTGGCGGGCGCACCCTACCACAAGCACCAACATACCTAGCAGCAAGAGAGCGACAACGGCTTTTCTCCTGACGCGCATAGCTCACAACCTCTCGCAAAGTCCATAAATACCGTCATTCAGTAAGTGCTCTCACCCGGCTGACCTGGTCTTTGACCCCACACTCGCGTACCGGGACTTTCGCTCGATGCAATCTCACTAACGATCCTCTCGCCCCTGAACCGCGGGATGCGGTCCTAACGGGCGGTACGACTTACCCCTAAGACGCGCCATGCTCGCGCGACGAAACCGCCGGCTTACGTGGGTCCTTTCGGCCGCGTCTACCATGGACTTGGGCGCGATAGCGCCCTCAACCACAGACCCGGGTGGGAGCATAGTGATTCTACCACGCGCGAGCCAGAGCTCCGACCCGAACTTCGTCGGCGCCGCAAGCAAGCAGCGCGGCCGCTGCCGAATCAACCGTCGCGCAGGTCGTCATCACGTCATCGAGCAGCAATACCCTCGAAGGCAACGATACCTCCCGAACGCCGATCATTGTGGCTGCGACATTCCTTTGCCTTTCCTGTCTACCGAGATGCCTTTGGTCAGCCCTGGTGGCAGAGTGAAGCGCTAAGAGCAGTGGAACCTCCCACATCCGAGCTAGGCCGTCAGCGACAAACTCGATGTGATCGAAACCCCTAAGCGAGATCGCCTTAGGCGACGCCGGAACCGGAACTACCGCCTGGGTCCACTCTCGCCATGACTCCAGCACCTCGGCGAGAACCGATGTCATAACGGGTGCGAGTCGTCTTTCGCCGCCGTCTTTGTAGATCGTTACCAGCCGAGAGAGCGGGCGCACGAGTGATCCCGCGCAGATCGCCTCGCTGAACGCAAACTCGCTGTTCCAGCACTCGGTGCACACTATCTCGCCAAACGGCGTTCCGCAATGTCGACACGGATTCGCAGGCCTGATCGCGCGGATTGTCTCGCGACACCGATCGCAAAGCAGGGCACCCGGGAAGTCACACCCGGCGCACCGAGTGGGATAGACCGCTTCGATAAGGCCTTCAAGCCACAATTTTCACGCCCCAGTTCCCCACCAAAACCGGAATCCCTACCCCGCTCGTGCTGGCGATCGGCCGAAAGATCCAGCTTACTCGATCGTCATTTCGTGAAGCCCGCCTGAGCCCATGCAGGTCAGCCCAAGTGACATCTCAAAATCGGGTCTTACCACGCCCCGCTCAGTAATAATTGCCGTAATGTACTTCGCGGGCGTGATGTCGAATGCCGGGTTGTACACCGGAACATTCAGAGGCGCGATTCGCGCCCACCCGTCAAGCTGGTAAGCGCCGCCTTTGCGGGCGACCATGAGCTTGTGTCCCCTTGATATGTCAAACTCGTACGAGCCTTCTTTGGTAAGCGCGTCGAATGTTTGAACGACTCTCGGATCCGTTGCCTCGAACACCGCCGACCAGGAAACGCCAGTGACCTCTTCCTCAGAACGCTCTTCGATCACCATCTCAGCACCGGTGCTTATCGTCAGGTTCACCGTGGAGGAAGGAGCGGCGACATAAAACGGGATGCCGTGTTCATGCGCGAGCACTGCAAGTCCATATGTGCCGATCTTGTTCGCGGTATCCCCGTTTGCGGCTATGTGATCCGCACCGACGATAACCGCGTCCACGCCCCCTTGCTGCATAACCCAAGCCGCCATGCTATCGGTGATAAGCGCACACGATACCCCTGCCATCATGAGCTCCCAAGCCGTCAAGCGCGCGCCTTGCATGACCGGCCGAGTCTCGTCGACCCAGACGTGCTCGACATTGCCCCTTTCGTGGGCGGTGAAAATCACCCCTAGCGCTGTGCCAAAATAGGCTGTGGCCAGGGACCCAGCGTTACAGTGAGTCAGTATTTTCGAGCCCGGCTCGATCAGATCAGCGCCATTGGCACCCAGGACCCGATTGCGCTCCTCATCTTGGGCGATCATGCTCAGGGCCTCCTGTAAGAGGATATCGCGCAGCTCAGGGAGGGGTAGATCGCTCTGGTCATAGGCCAGCCGGCGCATGCGCTCGACTCCCCAGTGAAGGTTTACCGCTGTTGGACGAGTGGCCTTGATCTCGTCGGCAACATCTTCCAGGGCGGCAAAAAACACATCGTGCGCCTCGATATCGTCAGCCTCATTCGTGGCCCATGCGGCGATCGCCAGTGCTGCGGCGACACCAAGCGCGGGTGCGCCGCGAACAGCCATCCCCTTTATCGCCCAGCACACTCCCGAATGCGTCTCGCACTCAAGAATATCTCCCACTAGCGGCAAACGCGACTGGTCGATAAGACGGACCTTGCCATCTTCCCACCAGATCGTCCGTGGAATATCGTTGATCGCCATCGCTAGATCGTTCCTTCACGCCACGATGACAGGTACCGGATTTGCTCCTCGGTAAGCTCGTCGATAGTAACGCCCATACTCTCCAGTTTCATCGCCGCAATTTCGCGGTCGATATCTTCCGGCACATCGTAGACGCCAGGCGTGAAGTCACCTGCATTGTGCACGAGAAGCTCCGAACAAAGCGCCTGATTAGCAAATGACATGTCCATAACGTCCGCCGGATGGCCCTCGGCGCAGGCGAGATTTACCAGGCGGCCGTCGGCGAGAAGGAAGATCACGCGACCATCGGCCATCACGAACTCCTCCACAAGCGGACGCACTTCCCGGACAGATGCGGCTGTTTCCCGCAGCTTCTTGATGTTTATCTCCACATTGAAATGGCCGGAGTTGCAGATTATCGCGCCGTCTTTCATGGCGTCGAACATCGGGGTGTCGATAACATTGATGTCGCCTGTGACGGTGATCCAGATGTCGCAGATGGCAGCGGCCTCGACGGCGGGCATCACCCTGTATCCGTCCATGACGGCCTCGAGTGCTTTCAGCGGATCGATCTCGCAAACCACAACCTTGGCGCCCATCCCCGCTGCGCGCATCGCCACACCCTTGCCGCACCAGCCGTATCCCGAGATCACGACGGTGCGTCCGGCAATAAGCCGGTTCGTTGCGCGCACGACCCCGTCAAGCGTCGATTGCCCGGTGCCGTACCTGTTGTCGAAGAGGTGCTTTGTCTTGGCTTCGTTGACGGCGATTATCGGATACTTCAACTCGCCGTCGCCAGCCATCGCCGCAAGGCGGACCACGCCCGTAGTCGTCTCCTCGGTACCGCCGATGATGTGCTCGAGCGCTTCTGGGAACTCCGAGTGTATCCGGCCCACCACATCGGCGCCGTCGTCCATCGTGATGTGCGGCTTGTGCGCTATGGCCGCGTCGATGTGCGCGTAGTAAGTCTCGGTGTCCTCACCTTTTATCGCATAAGTGCGAATCTCGTAGTGTTGTACCAGAGCCGCGGCCACATCGTCTTGAGTAGACAGCGGATTGCTCGCGCACAACACAATATCGGCGCCGCCCGCAGAAAGAGCGCGCATGAGGTTGGCGGTCTCGGTCGTCACATGCAAGCAAGCGCTGATGCGAATCCCCGCAAGCGGCTTTTCCTCGGCGAAACGCTCTCTGATCTTCGCCAGCACAGGCATGTCGCGGTCAGCCCACTCGATACGCCTTTTACCCTCGTCAGCCAGGGAGAGATCCTTTACGTGATATTCCATAACAACTTCCTTTCGCAAACAACATTAGGTCGGCATGAACCGCCGAGAAACGACCACAAAAACCTAAAGCCTTGCAAGTATACCAGCCACGAGCCTCGATACGACCGGGGCTTTGTCCGCAGAGGTCGCCAGCACCTCATCGTGCCCGTGAGCGCTTCCTGCAGCCACGTTGGTCACTAGCGACAGACCCAGCACGCGCATTCCGGCGTGCACCGCGGTGATCACTTCGGGCACGGTCGACATTCCGACCATATCGGCGCCGAGCGTGCGTAACATCCTGACCTCGGCGGGCGTTTCGAAGGCAGGTCCACTCAAGGCTGCGTACACTCCCTGGCGCAGATCGATCCCGAGCTCTGACGCCACCTGCTTGGCCAACGCGCGCAACTCCGGGTCGTAAGCCTGCGTCATCGGAGGGAACCTGGGTCCGAACTCATCGACGTTCGGGCCGATGAGCGGGTTGGTAAACATGAGGTTGATGTGATCCTCGATAAGCACGATGTCTCCCGGCGAAAGCTCCGGCGAGACACCACCGGCGGCGTTCGTGGCCACTAGAGTGTCAGCGCCGAGAAGGCGCGCCACCCGGACATAGAGCGCGAGCAGTTCGATCGGGTGCCCCTCGTAGTAGTGGATGCGGCCCTGCATGATGAGGACGGGAGTGTCTCCGGCGTGGCCGAAGGTGAAGCGACCAGAGTGGCCCTCGACGCTGGGCGGAGGAAATCCCGGCACCTCCTCAAAGGGCAGGGATGCCGCGACCTTAGTCTCGCCGACAACACCATCGAGCCCGCTGCCTAGCACCACAAGTGCGCGAGGTTCGATCCCGCCGGAAGCGGCTCGAAGCGCGTTCGCCGCGCAAAGCGCTGCGGCATATCTCGCTATCGACTCGGCCTTTGCCTTCTTCATCGAGTCAGCATCCTTTCGATCGCGCCGAGAAACTCTTTCGCCTTTGTTCTGGAATCATGCGCCGAGGCGTTTGTGACACAGGCCTCATGAAAGTGTTTCTTGCCCAAAAGCAGCACCTCTTCGAGCGCGGCCGCCAAGGCGACGGCGTCCTCAGGAGCAACGATCCGGCCGCAAGACGGCGCGGTTAGCACCTCAGGTATGCCGCCGACACGAGCTCCCACACAAGGCGTGCCGCAGGCCATGGCCTCAAGCAGCACTAAGCCGAGCCCCTCGTTGCGGCTCGGCAACGCGAACACGTCGGCGGCGGCCATCCAGGCGGCAAGCGTCGCTTGGTCAACGGCGCCCGTAAAGGTGACGCTAGAGGAAAAATCTGTCCTGCCGCGCTCATTGAATATCGCGCCGGCTACCTCAGGGGTCATCCATCCATCAGGAGAGGCGCCGACAAGCACCAAGCGATCAGCGGCGTTTCTCTCAAGCAGGTCGATAAAGGCCGAAACGAGCAGATCCACCCCTTTTGTTCGCAAAAGATTCCCAGCAAAAAGAACAATTCTTTCAGATTGCGCGACACCCAGTTTTTCGCGCGCCTGAGGATCGGGCCGAAAAACGTCAGCGTCAAAGCCCATGTTCACGACCGCCGAGGGCACAGAGTCAGGAAGCGTCCCGTCATCGCGAAGGCGAGCCTCGAGCGCCGAGGAGACAGCGACCACAAGCGACGCCTCGGCGACCGCCGAGCGCGAAGCCTTCGCGATGGCGCCAGCCCGCGTCACCGAGAGCGCGTCGGTCCCGTGCGCGACAAGCGCGTAGGGCGCGCCCGCCACGCGCGCCGCGACGCGCGCTATGGCCGCGGCCGGATACAGATAGTGAGCCACGACCGCGTCGTACCGGCCGCGGCCTGCAGCCGCCGCCACCAAGGCCCGGGCGCAAAGCGAGGCGTACTTGGCGGCGACTGCGGCTTTGCCGGCGCGGGAATCGCTGTTGGCGACCACGGTGACTTGCGCGCCGGCAAAGCGTAGCGCGCTCACGTGACGCGCGACGAAGCCGCCGAAGGCGGAGGCGGGCGCGGGGGGCCACATGTTGCTGATCACGAGGAGCTTCGGCGCATCACTTCGCGGGTGCGAGTGTTTCATCAGTCCGCGAGGTTCTATCGGAACTTGCGCCGGCTCCTTCACCAATGAGAACGCGAATGACCCAGGCGTCTGCAAGCAGCCTCCCGCCTCCAAGCGGTTCTTTCGCCAGCATCCGGCTTATCCAGCTTGCCTTCCACATCGCGGTCAGGGCGCTATCGATCGCACTGTGCGCTCTGCCCAGGAGCGAGCGCCCCCAAAGGCTATCGCGGTTGGGATGAGTCACGCGCTCCTTAGGAGCAAGCTCCCAGAAACGCGAACCGTTGCCGGCCTGCATTCCCGCAAGAACAAAGAAGAACACCGCAGCCTGAGGATGCTGAAACGCGTTGCTGGTAAATGCGTTGAGCGCAAAAGCCACAAGTCCGGCAGTCATCGCTGCATTGAACAGCCTGGCTTTCGTGTCCCCGCCCATTCGAACAGTGTAAAAGGCACCCATCCGGCATGTCTTGAACACCAGCCACGCGAACGCCAGCCCCCCGATAATGCCTATCTCGGCGGCAAGTTGAAAATAGGACTGATGCGCCCCGTAAAAAAGAAATCCGACGTTATGCTCCGGGTTCGTAAGCACCGCTGACGTAAAGGCATCATAGAACCGTCCGGCACCGATTCCAAATAATGGACGCTCGGTAATGGCGTCTCCGGCAACCCGCCACAGGCCCAACCTGAAACCCGCTGATCCCTCCAGCGCCACAAGTGAGATCATGCGCTCGGCCACGCCGGGAAAGAGCAGCATCATCGACCCGCCGCCTATAGCGAAAGGCAGGACCAGCCGGGAATCTATTATCAGCAACGCGATCGCAAGCCCTATAGCCAAGGCGATCCAGCTTCCTCTTGTGTAGGTCAAAAGGAGCGCCATTACTTGCGCTACCACAAAGAGAAGCGCCAGGCCGCGCAAGGGTCCGCGCTCCGTGAAGAGGAGCGCCAACGTTACGGCTATCAGAAGAACAAGATATTCAGCATAAAAATTGGGGTTACCAAAAGTCGAGAACACTCGGGTCGCAACATCGGCACCCATACCTTGCATGCCTAAGAACTCAGTCGGATACATGTATTGATAAAAACTGTAGGCCACAGTCATGGATCCCGCGATTGCCAATATCCACGACATCACGCGAAGACGTGTTTTTTCAGCCGCGACAGTGGCCACAACGTACACAAGCACAATGTAGGCGGCATATCGCGACCAGGTCGCCAGCACTTCCGGCTGGGCCCCTGTAAAGATCGCCGAGACAAGCGCCCACCCAAGAAAGAGAAAAGCGGGAACCTCGATACCTACACGAGGCAACTCCAGACTGCCAAGCTTTGTCAACAAAGGGATAGCAAGCAAGATCGCGATCGGTACACTTAGGATGACTTTATCCAGTGGGACTCCGGCAAACACTTCCCGACCTGGAGCCAGCGGCACCAATACCAGCACAAAGGACAGGCCGAAAAGCGCCAGCCATCCCGCCCGGTCAGCGGGTGTCGCCCAAAAACTCATCAGTCAACCTTTTCTACCGAAATAATACGTCCTGACATTTGAAAGAGTGGGAGTAAGACCTCCAATACCTGCCCTTGGCGAACTCGCTCATCCCCTATGCTTGCAGCCATATCCGTGATCGAGCCCCTTCCTCGAATCACAAGCTCGACGTCGTTCGTCGTATCACTCTCGACAATAACAAGACTGTCGCCAATGAGCACCTCACGCTGAGACGGCCGTATCGTGTATGAAGCCACGGTACCCATGACTCCGATGCCGCCAAATCTACTGACCTCATCTCCAACTGAGATCAAGTGCTGATTAAAACCACTTGGTGTGGATCCTAAAACCACCACCTCGATGGTATCCTGACCCGAGGAAGTGTCGGATGCGACCGACGAGCGGTCAAAAAGAACTGTGAAAAGCACGGCTGCCAACGCAATGGCTAAGATGATGGCGGCCAAATCCACAGGATTGATCAAACCAAACAAGCGCCTCTTTTTATCGAACACTTCCAACGTAAAAACCTCCTCAGTAAATGGCATAGAGCGCCGCGAATAGCATTTGCATAATAAGCAGCGAACGTCACTTTAGCAGCCAGCGCTTAATCAAGCAAAGCAAACGGGTTTACATCACGGTAACAACCCTGAAGCTTGGCCGCTGACATCGTGGGCCACAACGGCGGATCCTCCGCCGATCGCCACCTTCTCAATCGATTTGTTGTTCTCCTTGATCCGGTTGGAAGTCGCCACGTTCAAGGCGCGTCCATTTGTAAGAAACAAAAGTCCATCGAATCGACCCACATAAGAACCCAGGCACAGTGCGTCGGCAAGATTTATCCCCGAGGCGATGCCAACCCTTTGCCAGGCGGCCCCCGTCGAAGCGGCCAGGTCCGCAAGCCTGATCGAGGTCTCGAATCGGTTCGAACCCGCGGCGCGTGTCACCGGCAAGCCTAAATTGTCTCTCAGAAAAGTTTCGACTTCCGGCGCCACCACAGACGTACCTCCGGCCACCCACACAGCCGGCTTAGGGGCACCGCCTGTGATTGCGCTGATCGTATCGGCCACCATAGGCGGAACCTGGTTGCTTTGCACATAGAGGATCGGCCACCGCCGGCCATATGCGATAGCGCTTCCAGCCGCCGCGTCAGCCAGCGCCGAGCCATTGGTGACGATAATTCCACCATCGTATGAGGGGCCAAGCACCCTTTTTATCTCGGAGGCAACCTTTGCCGAAGTCTCGAATCGGTCGTCCCCCGCCAACCGGGTCACGTCTGCGTTACCGAAAATCGCCTTAAGCCGATCTTCCACCGCCGAGGAGACCACGGATCGCCCTCCGACTATGACAGCCTTGTCAAAACCATTAGCGGCGTTTCTAAGCCACGCCTCTGTCGCGGCGGGTATGGAATCCCTTCTCGTGAGTATCAATGGTGCATCGTGGGCTCCGGCTATACCTGAAGCTACAAGCGCGTCAGCACCGTCGCCGCCGGCTACTACGACATAACCACCTGGGCGCGGATATCCGCCGGCCGCTTTGGCGATCGCAAGCGATGTGGCAAAGCGATCACTGCCTGCATGACGTTGCACTCGCGGATCGAGCACTACCTGCCCTGATGTCAGGGGACTCAACGATGTCCTGATGCCCTTGCCTTGACCTCGCTGCACGAAAGCGTGTTCCACATAGCGTCTCTGGTAGTCAGGGTAGGTAGTGACATATTCCACTTCGACCCTGTAAGTCCCGGCAGCCAGTCTCCGTGTGACATATGAATGCGCGTATCGCTGCTTGGCGCCAGGCTCCACGCCTATCTTGTATCTAGTGGAGGAACTGACAAGGCGACCGGAAGGATCGAATACTCTAAAGCGCATCGTCCCCGTAACACACACATTGCCAGGGTTGTGGATGAATTGATGCGCGTATATTCCGTCTTGATAAACGTTTATGCTTGCATACGTACGCCCATCACGAACCAGGACTCCCGGTCTTCCTCCGCTACCTCCGGCCCAAAGTATCGCAGATTCGACCCATGCTCCCGCTATCTCCAATTGCCTGACTCCCGTGGAGACGGTTTGATGCCCACTATCATCCTGGTTGAGCAGATAATCAGCTATCGAATGATAGAAATATACCGTGCGGCCTTTCAGGTAGGTTGTCCTGACCCCGCCTGCGCCATTGACGATCGAATAGTTCGTTGAAAGGTTCGGGCTGGTCAGCTGGGTGAGATTCATGAATTGCACGGCATTGTTATTGTTTTGAAGCAGTCTGACATACTCTATCCACGCTCCGGGTGCCTGATTTCGAAACAAACTCATGTCCAGACTACTCAACCCACGAGCACGCAATATTGACGCGGCACCTGTAACCACAGGGTCATCTGCGGCCGCCGGGCGATTGACAAACCGAAAAGCCCCGACGTCATCGATGAAATATGTTTGATAAGCCTCGGACGGCGGCCCCCACTCCCAGCCCTGGTGATTCATTATGTAGACCCAGTGATCGTCCCTCTCAGAACCGCCTACCCCCGGCGCCACTCTCGGAGAGGCGAACAACACAACGAATCCTCCTCCGTCAGCGACATATTGCGTAACGGTTCTGGCGGCTTGAGGCGACATTGCAAACACATAGGTAGCAACAATAACGTCATACTGCGCGAGCTTGGCGGGATTCTCCAGGTCTTTGTCGTACACCCACTCGACATCCCAGCCACGCCCTTGCAAATACCCCATGACCCGAAGTTGCTTCTCGAGTATCCCGTATCCTCGATTGTACCGATTAACCCAGTCTTGACTGGACTGAGAGTAGATTACGCCAACTTGGTAGTCAGCAGGGGGAGAATAAGCGGCATGCGCGCTCGTTGCGGTAATCGCGAAAACAAAAGAAATGAAGGCGACAAGAATCAAAGAGCGGATTGAAAACCGATCCATACCAGATACCTCAGTTCTTCTTTGCTTTCGCCATGACGCTTCGGCGTTACATCTATCGATACTGGTGTATCGGCGAGAAAACCTGTGCTCTTAAAGGTCTCCTACTCCAAAACCCACTCGATCTGCCCCTGAACCCATCCGGAGAGCGCTCCTTCACCACCGGCGATGAAAACTCGATTGATACCGGTGGCTCGAGCGGCAAGCTCGGTGCGGGTTTCTGTCGGAAGCTGCCAGGAGCGCACAAACAAAAGCGGATTGCGATTATGCCCCGTCAGTGGGCCGAAAGCTAGCGCATCAACAAATGTATCGCCAGAGGCGACATAGACGCTCCCCATATTGAACCTCTCGTTGGCCACGAGGTACCTTGCCAGCTGTGTTGTAGTCTCAAAACGATTGGCGCCACCGGCTATCCTTCTCGCGCCAGGCAGCGCGCTTGCCACACTCTCGCCCACGACCCCAGTGCCTCCGATCACCAGACTCTGCTGCGGATCGATCCCTCTGACAGCATCTCTGGATGCCTGGGGGATTGAGCCTGCGCGCGCAAGTATGACCGGCAGCTTTCCCGCGTAAGCAAATCCGGCCGCCGCGATGCCGTCAGCTATACTTTCACCGCTTACCACAATCACTCTGGTCGCATGTACCAGGCGATCGACCTCCAAAGCGACATCTCTGGCGGTCGCAAAGCGATCTGACCCGCCGAGTCGCCGAACGCTGGTTACGCCCTCAATCCGACGCAGGCCTGCTTCCACCGATTCGCTGACGACACCCGTGCCGCCGACGATTATGACGTTGGACACTCTAAGCCTTCTGATCTCGGCCGCCGTTGAAGCAGGAACGACGCCCTGCTCTACCATCAATATCGGCGCTCCGCCAACCGCGCCCGCGAGTGAAGAAGCAGGCAACATATCAACTGGTGCATGCCCATTGACTATGATTGCCGCCCTCGCCGGTACGCGACCGGGGGTCGCCGGAGGAGCGAAGAGTCTTGTTGAAGCTGCCACCGCGGTCGCGAAGCGGTCTGACCCTGCTATCCGCGAAGTCTTGGGATTCACGTAAAACCAATGATCACCCCAGCCAAAAGCATTCCTGAACAATCTCTGGACTTGTGATCTGGAAAGAGTCTGGGAAGATGGAGTTCCACCTCTTAGCACTACCTCTGTCGGTCGACCCGAAACACCACGACGGGTCACCTCTATGCCTGTCAGTGGATTCGGAGTTAGAGTAGAGCTGGCCCCCGCGCTTAGCAATCGATCTCTGACTTCAGTAGCGGTAAAGGTCTGTTGCAGCCAGCTATGGCGCGCTGCGCCCGCATTCACTTCATAGGGGTCGGGCACGCCGCGCAGATGCGGTAACGCTGAAACCCACACATTTTCGCTGTTTTCGGTGTGTCCTCCGGAGGTCGACATGTAAAATGTGCGGGCAATATCATTCGGATGAGTTGAGCTCTCATGCGTGACCACTCGACCCCTTGTCGCGTCCACTGCACTGTTTGAGCGGGAGTGCTCATGCGCTGTGGTATTCGCCCGATTCTCACCTCGAGAGTGTCCGCCGTATACCTGACTTTCAACCGTGCTATAAAGCTCACCAGACCCGGATGTCCACGAGTAGCTTCTCGCCGCGATAGCTTGCGCTTTCAGCGCCTCTGAATGCCAGCTCGCCGGCATCTCGCGAGGAACCACGCCGTATAGATATTCCGACATATTCACGCGGTTGATAAGCTTGATTCTGCCGGCGGAAGCCGTCAGGCGCAGCTCACCCCTGAAACGCACGAAGCGGTGGCTGTATTGTCCTGTCCCTTCACTCACCTGAGTCAACCGAGGGGTTCCGCCATCCCCCCAAACCACGACGGTGCCGGTAAATGTACGCGTCTGGCCATCTGGAGCCCTAAAAATGATACTCGAACCTGAAGCCGTAAAGCTCGACCACCCATCAGGGAAGGTCGTGGTCAAGCCGCCTGCACGAACCGCAAGCCGAGAACCGACGTGTCCAGGTCGAAGGGTCCACACCAAGCGCGTGAAGCCACTGTTACCGCCGTCATCGTAATTCGCCGCTCCGTCCAGATTGACATCACGAGAAGGCTCAGGTAAAACCGTCGAAACCGCTGTGCGGGCATCGGTCCCGCCCGATCCATAGTAGTGCCTCAGTATCTGGACGTACCCGTAGCCCGCCTCGGCAAATCCTCTAGCGCCATGTTGGCTCATGCCAACACCATGACCAAATCCTCTGCTTATGAAGGTGAAGTTCGTTTGCGCAAAAGCCGGTAAAGGCGCTGAGCCTGTCAGCACTATCACCGCAAGCAAGGCGCAAAGCACGTTTTTCCACCAAAACCCACGCAAGTAGGTAGCCATATTATCGCTCCTCCGGGGCTTACGAAGCATTCTTCGGGTCTTCTACTATCACTCTCAAGTCTACTATCACTCCCGAGTCGCCCTCTGTGGGACAGCGCTGGAGCCCGAGTCCCAATCCCTGCCGACAACCACTAGCACCTCTGAGTCAAAGGTATACATGCCTCGATAGTTGACTGATCTACCCTGTCCCAAGGCGGCTATGACCATTTCGGCCTTGTGTTCATCTTCGCCCTTGTAGACCACAAGCGTTTCGTCGTAGACAAACTGATTCATATTTCCAACCTCAACAACGTCATAACGTTCCGCCCTAAGCCGACCTGCAGCGTTATCGGCTACTCCCGCAACTCCTGCGCCATTGCGCACAGAAACAGAAATCTGCTCGGGAGTTATCTGATTTGCAGCCAGATCCGCCTCCGGTGTAAGCGTTTGTCCTGACTTGATCCGCTCCAACAATACAGCGAAAGCCTCCTCGTCAGCCACGATGAAGGAGCCGTTGCCTATTCTCTCGGGCGAACCCGGCATCGTCACTGTTTGCAGCGCAGAATCTTCCATGCCCCGCATCTGGTTGGCCAGGCCTGCAAGCTCGCCGACTGACATATCCGTCGTTACCTGCTCGGCAACGGCATTGGCAAGTGATGGAAGTCTCAGGGCGTTCGCCGGCTTGAAAGACTCGTTGAGAAGAGCACGCAAAAACTTCTGCTGGTTTTCGATACGCTGGAGGTCGCCGGTAGGAAAGTTCCGGGATCGAACGAACGTAAGAGCCTTCGCTCCATCCAGACGCTGCTCACCAGCCTCTATCACCGACGCGGATCTAACATATGCGGCGGCCTCCATATCGTTTATCCGCTCCGGAACATGAACTGTCACGCCACCTAAGGCGTCCACGATCTCCCTGAAGCCGGCAAAATCAATCTCTATATAGTGGCTTATCGGCAGTCCGGTAAACTCTTTCACCGTCTCAATAGCCAGTGCAGCGCCTCCATAGGCGGTTGCCGCGTTGATCTTTGTCTTTCCGTGGCCAGGTATCTCCACGTAGGTATCGCGCGGAATTGAGAGCAATATGGCCGAGCGCTGCTTCGGATCTATCCTGCCCACAATAATCGTATCAGCGCGGGATTGCTCCCCCTCCTGCCGGCTATCCACTCCTACCACCAAAGCGTAAAACGGATCGTCCCGCTCGATCGTCTTGCCCCGATCAAGCAGTTCTACCGCCCGGTCATCCTCGGCAATGCGGCCTTGAAGCCTGTCGTTTATATCACCGATGAACAGCAAGCCAACTACCATGCCGATAAGGGCGATGACGCCAAAAGCCGCACCAAAGGCGATGAGCCTCTTTCGAAGCTGCATCGACCTGCGGCGGCGCGCGCCGAAGTCCTGTCTGCCCCTTCGGCGTGATTGCTCGGCCGTCGATTCAAACGATGTGGATTTAGGTTGAAGTTTTTCGATGCGGCTCGGACGCCTGGATCTACTTCCACGCGGTGGCCGACCGATAAATTGGTCACTCATACACTGCCCTTTACTAAAGCTATATTTCTTTCGCGACTGCGGCGATTCTGTCTACCAGCTCACCGACGTCCCGAAAACTGCGCGTGTGCGTTTGTCCCTTCTTTTCCAGCTTGATTTCGCTGGCTTGCTTCGGCAGGCTTAATCTGCCCTGCGCGATCAAATCCTTGTCTACAGCTCCCATGACTCCGCTAAACACAGTATAAGCCGGCGTGCCAAGCGCAGCTGCCTCTCTGTTCAGTGTACCCCCGCCCGAAACAACCAAGTCGGCATAGTATATAAGACTCTGCGCGTCCACAACCTTCTCCGGGATGATGAGGTTTTTCGCACCTATCGCTTCGACGCCCGCGCGCTGCTCCGGCGTTCGAAGCAAAACCACTCCTTGAAGATCATCACGGTTGGCAAGCATCCGAAGAAACTCATCGAACAGGGTGTTTTCCATTCGATGGTACGCCGCCATCGAAGGCGGTGTTCTGAGAACAACCATAATTTTGGAGGGATCCAATCCCAGCTCATCGATAACTTGAGGATCTGGCTCGAAGTCAGCCAGGTAATACTCCTCCTTGAGCCCTGGATAGCGGTCGACCTTCTCGGGGCGTCCGCCGTATTGGAGGAGCGCTTCCACCGGAATCGCATCCGGTATCAGGGACTTCGTCGACAGACGCACATTGATCGAGTGCGAAAGCCGGGCAAACTCGTAGTCGAACATCGTGACGTGCGGAATGCCCAATAGCCGAGATGCCACCGGCAGATCATTGCTCGCATGTGACAGTGCCAGGTGAAAGCCACGTCCTGCGCCAAATTTGAGCATCGCGGCCGAACGTGCAGCCATTCCCCACGCCTTCATCAGCGTGTGCTTTCCCCTGTGCCTGCCGATAAGAGTGTGCTCTATCCCGAAGCGCTCAAGCAGAGGCACAGTCTGAGCGAACTCGCGCGCGGTAACAGACACTTCCCAGCCGCGCCTTCTGAACTCGGCGATTATGGGGCGCAAAACCAAGACGTGCGGAGAGTTGGTCATATCGACCCACAAACGTGGACCGCTGGAGGAGCTCCTAGGCACTAGTTGCCTCCGAACCTTGCCTGAATAGCTTCGACTATCTGCTCCGCGGCGTTGCCGTCGCCATATACGGAGGGCCTTGAGTGCGGTCTGGCCATAGATGACACGGCGGCTGTAATCCTGCGACTATCCGCCCCGACCAAAGTGTTCCAGCCCAGCTCAACCGTCTCGGTCCACTCGGTCTCTTCCCGCATGGTCACACATGGCACGCCAAAGAAGTATGCCTCTTTTTGCATGCCGCCAGAATCAGTGAGAACACCCTTTGCGCTGCGCAGCAAAGATACGGTGTCGATATACGCGATCGGAGGAACCACGGTCACATTCTCGGCGGAGTTGACGAGATCGCTCAGGCCAAAATCCTCCAGGTTCTTTGCTGTTCTGGGGTGCAGCGCCCACAAAACCGGAAGATCGAGCTGCGAAAACGCCGTAATAATCTCGTGAAGCCTAGGCTTGCTGTCGCTGTTGCCAGCCCGGTGCACCGTGGCGAAATAGTACTCACCGGGCTTGACGCTATAGCTCTCGAGCGCTTGAGACGGATCGACATGCTCGGCGAAGAACCTTGCTGTATCCAGCATAACGTCTCCGACCAGATGAACGCCTTCCGTGATACCTTCGGCCTGGAGATTCGCGACCGAAGTCCGCGTGGGACATAACAGTATCTCGGAGAGGTGGTCGACCAATACCCGGTTTACCTCCTCGGGCATCGAGCGGTTGTAAGACCGAAGCCCCGCCTCCACATGCGCCACGGGTATGCAGAGTTTGGCGGCGGCCAGGCCTGCTGCCAGGGTTGTATTGGTGTCACCATAGACCATAACGAGGTCTGGGTTCTTCTCTATGAACAGCTCTTCGAGCAATGGCATCATCTCGCCGGTCTGCCGAGCGTGAGTGCCCGATCCAACCGCCAGGTTGAAGTCCGGCTTTGGGATGCCGAGCTGCTCGAAGAAGACATCGCTCATCGCGTAATCATAGTGCTGGCCGGAGTGCACGAGTATCTCGTTGTGAGACTCACGCAACGCGCGACAGACGGGTGCGGCCTTCACGAATTGCGGGCGCGCGCCTACGACTGAGATAACAGTAAGCCTTCTCATCAAAGAGCCGCCTTCGCAACGCTTACGACCTGCTCGATCTGATCCCGGGTGATGCCAGGAAACGCAGGAAGCGCGAAGGTCCGAGAGTTGCACGACTCCGCCACAGGCAAAGACGGCCGGATGTAGCCGGGCTGTTTTGTGAAAACCTCCTGCTCATGCAGGGCAAGCGGGTAGTAAAGCGCAGTGCCTATTCCCGCCGAGCCTAGGGCCTGCATCACCTTTTCGGCAGCTTTTGCGGACTCGGCCTTGACGATGTAGAGGTGATAGACGTGATCCCCGAAATCGCGAGAGATCGGCAACTCCAGCGCCGAAACATCGCTTAGCAACTCGTCATAGATAGCAGCCGCCTCCCGACGCAGCGAATTCCATCTATCCAAATGCGGCAGCTTCACCAGCAATATGGCGGCCTGCAGAGCATCGAGCCTGCTGTTGGTGCCGAAAGTGTCGTGAAAGTATTTTTTCGTCGTGCCATGCTGTGCGAGACTCCTGATTTTGGCTGCCAGAGCTGCATCGCCGGTGGTAACGATGCCACCATCTCCGGCACAGCCGAGGTTCTTGCTGGGAAAGAAAGAGAACGCGGCGGCATGCCCCAGCGAACCAGCCTTCCGCCCCTTGTATGTCGCGCCGATCGCTTGGCAGGCATCCTCGATCACAATAAGGTTGTGCGCCTTTGCGAGTTCGAGCAGCGGATCCATATCCACGCACTGCCCGAAGATATGAACCGGCATTATAGCCTTGGTGCGCTCGGTAATCGCAGCCTCGACCTTCGAGACGTCAATGTTGTAAGTCCCCTGCTCGATATCGACGAAAACCGGAACCGCGCCGACGTGCGCGATGGCCTCAACGGTGGCGAAAAAAGTGAATGGCGTAGTGATGACCTCATCGCCTTTGCCAATCCCAAGCGCCGCCAGCACAAGAAAAAGCGCGTCCGTTCCATTGCCGCAAGCTACAGCGTGATCGGTGTCGCAGTACCGCGCGATCGCGGACTCCAACTCCTTGACCTTTGGGCCTCCGATAAAAGCGGCGTTTTCCATCACTTCGCCAATGGCTGCGTCCAGATCCGCCTTGAGTTCAAGATACTGGGCTTTCAGGTCAAGAAGAGGTACTGCCATACAATGTCGCTCCTTATGGGTCCGTATGAAGAACAACTCATATTATCAGCTATCGCAGCGTGGTGAGCTTCAAGTCGTCAACCGGTTGTTACCGAGTTTCCGGATTGTCCAGCAATTGCTCCCGGGGAACCTCGCGAACAGGTTTGGCTGGCACCCCCATCACGATCGTACGCGGCGGCACATCTCTCGTCACCACCGAGCCGGTAGCGACGAACGCCTCCTCGGCTATCTCGATCCCGGGAAGAATATGCGCGCCGCCACCTATACGGGCTCCTCGGCGTATAGTGCAACCACGAAGGTGCTTGAACCTCTCTTCCGTGCGGCCCATGAAGTTATCGTTGGTGGTCACCACCATCGGCGCGATGAAAACGTCCTCTTCGAGAGTGACGTAAGCGGTGATATACGCGCCGCTTTGGATCTTGGTGCGCGACCCTATGACAGTATCGTTTTCGACCGTCACCGCCCGGCCGATGACAACCCTGTCACCTATGGCACATCGCTCCCGAACGCCTGCGTTGTCCCCGATGACGCACCCTTGTCCGAAGGTGGACCCGGCCATCAGCACGGTGTGGCTGCCAACAGAGCAGCCTGCCCCAAGCCGAACGGCGTCTAGCTTTTCGCGCTTCGCGGTCGAAGACGCCGACAAGCGAGGGCGCCTGCCTATGACCGCGAAGTCTGCCACATGAACACCGGCATCGAAAGATGCGCCTTCGCAGATAGTCACGTGGTTGCCGATCGAGCAGTTATCGCCGATTCTGGCTCCCTCTTCGATGACCACAAACGAGCCAAGCGCGACTCCGGCGCCTATCGTGACGCCTTCGCCGATCACCACGCCCAGGCCGTGCGAGAAGCCCTCCCCAAAAGTCGCACTACCCGGGATGTGTAAACCGTGGGCCACCTGTATCAGACCTCCATCTTCGTCGATACCGGCGTGCCAAAGCCTCTCATCGACTCGTCCACAGCCTCGAGCACGCGAACCACACTGAGTCCCGCTCGACCATCGCTTTTCGGCGCCTCGCCATTGCGGCAACAATCGAGGAAGTGCTGTAGCTCGATAGAGAGCGGCTCTTTCATCGGGACCCACGGCACATTAATGTCCCCGAAGCGCAAGGTGAGATCCTCGCCGTAAGCCATCGCGCTTTCCGGCTCGCCAAGGCCGCGGTCGTATATCCATATCTTCTCGGTCGCCTGCATGTCGTCGAAGACGAGCATCTTCCTCGTGCCGACCACCGTGAGCTTTCGCACCTTGTGCGGATCAAGCCAGCTCACGTGAATGTTGGCCATCCTCCCACTAGGAAAGTGTAGGTTCGCAAAGACGGTGTCTTGCACTCCGTCGGTCACGTACGCGGCCCCGTTCGCACTGACGTAATCGGGATTCTCGCCGAGAAGATAGAGTGCTATCGAAACGTCGTGGGGGGCGAGCGACCAAAAGGCGTTCTCTTCGGTCCGAACTTTGCCGAGGTTCAGGCGCTGCATATAGAGGTAGAGCAGCTCGCCGAGCTCCCCTGAGTCTATGCACTGCTTGATCCACTCTATGGCCGAATGATAGACCATCAGGTGCCCGACCATCAAAGCGACTCCCGCATCTTTTGCGGCCATCACGAGCCTCTCGGCATCGTGGCTAGTAAGCGCTAGCGGCTTTTCAACAAAGCAGTGCTTACCCGCGGCGATGACCTTGCTCGCGATCGCGAAGTGACTCGGCGCGCTAGTGACCACGAAGACGGCTGCGATGTCGTCGCGCGCAAGCATCGCGTCAAGATCGGTTGTGACCTCCGCATAAGGGTATAGCTCGGCGAATCTCGCAAGATTGCGCTCATCGGTATCTACAGCAGCAACGATTTCGGCATCACTGAGCCTGTCGAGGTTCCTGACCACGTTAGGGCCCCAATACCCAAAGCCAACCACTCCCACCCTGACCGGAGCGCTCACAGCAGCACCACCTTCGGATCCTCCGGCACCTTGAGCGCGTTTCGGGTATCAAGCACGAGCGAGGCCTCGCGTCTGACCAGGTCGTAATCGACGCCAGCGTGGGCGGTGATCAAGAGCACGACATCTGCCGAGGAGACCTCCTCGGCGGTCAGCTCGACCCTTTCGACGCGATCTCCACCAGGGCAAAACTCAAGCACGTGCGGGTCATGGTAGACGACTTCGGCGCCTTTTTGCCTGAGCAGCTCGACAACGATTATCGCCGGTGACTCCCGCATATCGCTGATATCAGCCTTATATGCCACGCCGAGGACGAGGACTCGCGATCCGTTAAGCGACTTGCGCTGTCGGTTGAGCGCTTCCATCAAGCGCTCGATGACGTAGTAGGGCATGGACTCGTTGATCCGACCCGACAGGTCGATAAACTCCGTCCGAAAGTCGTACTGGCGCGCCTTCCACGATAGGTACAAAGGGTCGATCGGAATGCAGTGCCCACCAAGACCGGGGCCAGGGTAGAACGGCATGAAGCCAAAAGGTTTCGTCTTGGCCGCGTCGATGACCTCCCAAAAGTTGATGCCCATGCGATTACACAGAAGCAAAAGTTCGTTTACGAGCGCGATATTCACGCCCCTGAATGTGTTTTCGAGCAGCTTGGTCATCTCGGCGGCTCTGGTAGATGACACTGGGACAAGCGTGCCGATGAAGCGTCCGTACATCGCGACAGCAAGCCGGGTGCACTCCTTGGTGACTCCGCCGACGACCTTTGGCGTGTTTTGCGTCTGATAGGTGGGATTTCCCGGATCAACTCTCTCCGGCGAGAAGGCCAAGAACAGGTCGACGCCGACCTTTCGGCCGCCGCCTTCAAGTATCGGCAAGATCACCTCTTCTGTGGTGCCGGGATATGTGGTTGATTCGAGCGTCACGAGCGCTCCGGCCTTGAGGTGCGGGGCTATCGAGCGAGCGGCCGACTCCATATACGAGGTATCGGGCTGCTTCATCTCGTCTAGGGGGGTGGGCACACAGATCGCAATCGCGTCACACGACGCCATCGCCGAGAAGTCCACGGTTGCGCTGATCAGGCCCTTTCCCACAAGCCCGGCGAGCTCGTGCGCGTCAACGTCCGAGATGTAATTCTCGCCGCGGTTCAATTGCTCGACCCGCTGCGCCGATACATCTACACCGATAACCTTGTGGCCGGCCTTCGCCATCTCGACAGCGAGCGGAAGACCCACATAGCCGAGACCAACAACCCCGAAAACGGCGGTACCGTCTTTCAAGCTTTCGTCCAAAGACATCGCCCGCTATCATCTCCATTCGATCAATCGACATAAAGGACCCAGCACAGCCCCCATAGGTTCCGTGGCTGGTCCATTTCGGCGTGAACCGAATTATTTTATCGCAAACATCAGCTCGCCAGTGCACACAATTTCGCCATCGACAGATGCGACGGCTTCTCCGAACCCAATCGCCCCTCGGCTTTTGGTAATTCGGCACTCAAGGATCAGGGTATCACCTGGCCGGACCTGCTTTTTGAACCTGACCTTGTCGATTCCAGCGAAAAACCCGATCTTCCCGGCGTTTTGAGGAAGCGAGAGCAGAGCCACGGATCCGACCTGCGCTAGAGCCTCGATGATGAGCACCCCCGGCATCACGGCATAATCCGGGAAGTGTCCCGCAACCCAGAATGCATCCTCGGCGACGAAAAGTTGGCCTGTTGCCCGCTCGCCCGGCAGGAGATCACTCACCTCATCGACGAGCAGAAAAGGCTCACGATGCGGGATTATGGCTTTGATCGCATCTGTGTCTAACATGCGTCCTCCTTCATGACTACGGTTTCTATATCCGCGCCCAGCGCCCGTAGCTTTTCGACAAAGCGCTCGTATCCGCGCTCAATATGATAGGTATTGGTCACTACGCTCTCGCCATCGGCTATAAGGCCGGCGAGCACAAGCGCCGCGCCGCCTCTGAGATCCGGCGCACAAACAGGCGCTCCAGAGAGTCGATCGACCCCTCGGACCAGGGCATGGTGACCCTCGACACGAACATTCGCGCCCATCCTCGAAAGCTCATCTGTGAGCATAAAGCGATTCTCGAATACGTTTTCGGTAATAACGCAACTGCCATCTGCAACTGACATCAAAACCATGAACTGTGCTTGCATGTCAGTGGGAAATCCAGGATGCGGAAGTGTCTGCACGTCGACCGCGGTCGGAACGGGGGGTCCGGTCACCGTTGCGCCATTGTCATGAATCTCGATAGAGCACCCGGCCTCTCTCAGCTTGAAAAGCAGCATGTCGAGATGGGCAGGATCGAAGCCCCTCACCGTAACAGGCCCCTTCGCCAGCGCCCCTGCAACCAGAAAGGTACCGGCCTCTATGCGATCTCCGATGACCGTGTGCTCTTTTACCGGAGCCAGCTCTTCCACGCCGTCGATGACAAGCTCGGAGGTTCCAATTCCCTCGATACGGGCGCCCGCTTTGACAAGAAAGTTTGCCAGATCGACTATCTCCGGTTCACGGGCGGCGTTTTCGATAGTGGTCTTTCCCTGAGCCAACACAGATGCCATAAGCAGGTTCTCGGTAGCTCCGACACTCGGAAAATCAAGTATGACGTGTGCGCCGCGGATTCCCTCAGGCGCGGTCGCGTCTATGAAACCGTGACCGAACTCGACGTGGACACCAAAGGCCTCCAGCCCCCGGAGATGCATATCGATCTTGCGAGAACCGATCGCACAACCCCCGGGCATCGCGACTCTCGCCTGCCCACATCTGGCCACAAGGGGACCAAGAACCGCTATCGAGGCTCGCATCCGGGAGACCATCTCGTATGGCGCCTCGACGGAGGTCAGGCTCGTCGCGTCGATCACGAGTTCGTGCGAGGTTCTGGTGACCTTGACCCCAAGACCGCCGAGAACCTCGGTCATCGTATGTACGTCGCTTATGTCCGGCACGTTGCTTATGCGCGAAACACCTTTGGCAAGCAGCGACGCGGCCATTAGCTTGAGCGCAGAGTTCTTTGCGCCCTCGACGAAAACCTCACCTGAGAGCGGGGACCCGCCACGAATGACGATTGAACGCATCGGCTTCCTTTCCACGGTCATATCTTGCTTGAGCAATCGATCGCTGCCACCTTGAGAGCCTCGCTGATCGTCGGATGGGCGTGAACGGTGGCGGCAAGACTTTGTACAGGAAGCCCGTTACGCATGGCAACCGCAATTTCATGGACGATCTCGACCGCGTGTGCTCCCGCTATCTGGGCTCCCACGATCTTGCCGCTCCCCTTCTCGGCAACGATAGCGACAAAACCATAGGGCTCTCCCTCGGCCAGAGCCTTTCCATTCGCTGTCAGTTTGGAGATGGCTTGTACGACATCGATGCCCGATGCCCTGGCTGACTCCCGGGTAACTCCAACAGAAGCGGCCTCCGGGAAGGTGTAAACGCAAGCTGGTATGAAATCCGGCTCGAGCCTCGATGACGGCTCGATACCCTTGAGCGTATCCACGACGTTACGCGCGGCCAAAACGCCTTCTTCCTCGGCGACGTGCGCAAGCATCATTCCGCCGATCAAATCGCCGATTGCCCACACACCCTCAACCGATGTCCGAAAGTACTCGTCGACCTTGAGGGCTCGGCCGCGCATCTCAAGGCCGAGTTGCCCGACACCGGCGGCTGCGATGTCGGGTACGCGCCCAGCCGCATTCAGCACGACATCGGTGAGCAACTCCGAGCCACCCGCGAGTGTGACGCGCACTCGCCCTTCATGGTGCTCCACGAGGCTGACGGACTCCCGCAAGCGAAATGTCACTCCCGCGCGCTCAAGCCCTTCGAGCACAACTCGGGATGCTCGTCTGTCGATCCCGGGGAGGATCTGATCCATCATCTCGACAACGATAACCTTCGAGCCGAAGGCAGCATACGCGCATGCGAACTCGAGACCCACGGCTCCAGCGCCGATAACGACGATGTCTTTGGGGATCTCGGCAAGGTTCAGTGCGTCATCGCTCGTCCACACTCGCGGAAGCGACTGATCGACGCCGGGTAACTCAAAGGGCTTCGATCCCGTCGCCAGGATCACTGCGTCGCCCTCGACACGCTCGAGCGCACCGTTGGCAGAGGCGACTTCAACGCTGTTTGCATCGATCAGCCTGCCTTCGCCGCTAACTATGCGGACTCCCGCGCGCCTTAGCTGCGCTTCGGCCTGCCCGACAAGCTCGTCGACCACCGACTCCTTGCGAGCCCTTAGCCTGTCGACATCAACCCGGGCCGGCGGACAATCCAGGCCGAGCTCCTCAGCGTTGCGCGTATCAGATGCGACCTTCGCGGAGCGCAGAAGCGTCTTCGCCGGTATGCAGCCGCGATTCAGGCAGGTCCCCCCGAGCCGGTCCTTCTCGATCAGGGTGACTTGGGCGCCTGAAGACGCAGCCTCCAGCGCCGCGGCCATGCCGCCGGGACCGCCGCCTATCACTGTGATTCTCATCTTCGCCTTCCCATCCCTCACTGTATATATTCTCCCGAGACCTAACGCCTCTCCTGGCTATCAACGCCGAGAATATCGGGCATCACCGAGTCCAGGCCCAACAACATCACATGCACGCCATCGCATATCTCTCGACACGCAGCGACCTGCTCGGTAGCAAGCGCCACAGCCTCGGTGAGCGGATCTTTTGCGCCCTTGATCCTACGTTCGATGTGCGAAGGAACCATCAGTCCCGCAAGTCTGGCATTGATAAAGTCGATAACCCTCGGGCTTTTCAGTAGTAGTATTCCCGCGATAACCCATGCTCCCTCGCTGCGAAGATCCTCTGTCGCCCTTGCGAGCTTGTCCATATCGAAGATCGCCTGAGTCTGAAAGTAGCGAGCGCCCGCCGCAGCCTTCCGGCGAGCTCGTAGGATCTGCGCCTCGTACGGCTCAGCCTCGGGAAACGCCGCCGCGCCGATGAAAAACCCGGTCCGCCCGGCAATATCGCGTCCCAACATGTCTTGGCCCGCGTTCATCTGGGAAGCGATCTGCAACAACTGGGTGGAGTCCAGGTCAAAGACGCCCTTGGCGTGCGGATGATCGCCACTACGCGGATCGTCGCCCGTCACCACAAGCAGGTTTTCCAGACCCAGTGCCCATGCGGCCAGCAAGTCCGACTGCAGGGCAAGCCTATTGCGATCTCGGCAAGTCTGCTGGAATATCGGCTCGAACCCTAAATCCATCACGAGCTTGGCGGCCACCATCGAGGACATGTGCAGAGTCGCACCCTGGTTGTCGGTGACGTTGAGCGCGTGACAGTAAGGGCCGAGAGCGGCGGCGCTGGCATAGATCGCCGACATGTCCGTGCCCAAAGGCGGCGCCAGCTCTCCGGTGACGACGAAGTGGCCGCTTTCAAGGGCCTGCCGAAGGCGGCTCACCCAAGATCACCCGTCCGCGGAGCCTTGGGTTCACGCCTCGCTCGCGAGATGATCGATCCGGGCTTTAGCTTGTGCGAGAAGTCCTTCGGCGGCAACACGGCAACAGCTTCGCGCTGTTGGCGGGAGAGCCTCTCGATTATTCGGACGTGCACGCACTCACGATCCGAGAGCACCTCGCACTTGTTTTCCCACATGCCGCCGCATGGTCCGTTCAAAATACCCTTTGGGCATGTGGTGACAGGGCAGATGCCAGCGGTCACATCGAGCACACAATCGCCGCACATCTGACAGCGCTCCTCAAAGACTCCGTGCCTTACAACATTGCCGAGAAACACCGACTCCAACCCTGGGAGCACGGCAACATCCACATAATCCGCCACAGCTTGCACTCCGGCTCCGCAGGCGAACACGACAACAGCGTCGGCTTGCTCAATCGCCTCTCTGTGCTTGCGCATGGTCAGCCTGATATCTCCGAGATGACACGCGACCTCTCCGACAATCCATCCGGTGACCTCGATACCGGCGGCCTCCAGCATCGCTTTTGCCGCCAGAACCTCCTTCTCTCCGCCGGTTTCAACCGTGGTGGCGCACTGGCCGCAACCTGTCAGAAACAGCTTGCGCGCGCCAAAAGAGTCGATCGCGTCTGTCAGGCGTTGCCACTCTCGTGGCTTCGTAATAATCATCTGGCGCCACTCTCCTTCCTTGAGGCAAGCACCCTGCGCACCTCGGAAACACACCCCGGCGCGTCAGCGGAGTATCCCGCGCCAATCGAGCGGGCCCACTCGCCGGTGACCACCGCGCCGCCCACCAGTACCGGTACGGCGGCCGCGCGCTCGGCTACAAGCGCAACCGTGCGCTCCATCGCTGAGAGCGTGGTTGTCATCAGGGCTGACAAGCACACCACATCTGCCTGGCTTTCGACAAGCGCCTCTAAAACGCTTTCCGGCTCCACGTCGACTCCCAAGTCAACGACCTGAAAGCCCTGGCTTTCCAAAAGCGATATGCAAATATCCTTGCCGATCGAATGAATGTCGCCTTTGACTGTAGCGAACACGACCTTTCCTTCCGAGGAAAACTCTCCCTCGGGAAGGTGCTCTTTGACGCGCGTCATGGCCGTCTTCATCGCATCCGCCGCCACGAGGAGCTGCGGCAAAAAGACTTCTCCTCGGCCAAACGCGTCGCCTAGGCGCTGAATCGCCGGAGCGAGCAAGGAGAAGATCACCTCGTGCGGCGCAACGCCCCCGTCTATCACAGCGTCGACCAGCGAGGGGGCCTGCTGGGCGTCTCCGCGCCTGACCGCAGCGACGAGTCTTTGCTCGGGCGAGAGCGTCTTTCCACCGTCGTGGCCAGCGGAAACGCCCTCGGACGCTGCCTCGGATCCACCTTCGCCACCTGCGGCGGCTATCACCAGGGCCTGCTCGTACGCGGCATCCCAAGCATCCCATGCCCTGCCGTGGCTTTCGATATCGACTCCCACGCCTCTTGCGATGTTCGCCAGGCGAAGCGTCTCGGTTACCACAGGATCAGAGGGATTCACGATCGCACAGTCCATGTCCGCTGCGGCGGCCACGCCTGCAAATGCGGCGTTGAGCGCCGGGCGCGATGGAAGCCCGTGGCTTACATTACTGACGCCGAGAACTGTCGAAAGCCCCATCGCCTTGACTGCGGCAAGGGCCCCCACGGTAATCCTTGGAGCATCCTTGTCGATAGCGGCGGTCATCACCAGCGTGTCCACGACGAGGTCCGCATCGGTCAGACCGGCGCGATAAGCCTCCTCTCGGACGCGTTCGACCACAGCTACGCGACCCTCCACGGTATCCGGAATGCCCGAGTCGTCCAGCGCCAGAACCACCACAGCCGCACCATATGTCTCGGCCAATGGCAGCACGGTGGCCATAGAATCGGCCCCTCCGTTTACGGAATTGACCAGCGCCCGGCCGGGATAGACCCTCAACGCAGCCTCCAGCGCCTTGGCGTTTGTAGTGTCAAGGACTAGCGGCAGATCACTGCAGGCACTGAGCGCGAGCACCGCTTCCCGCAAAGCTTTCTCCTCGTCGATGCCGGCAACGCCTACGTTGACATCAAGGAGATCGGCACCTGCGGCCGCTTGCTCTTCGGCGAACTGGCGCACCAGGGACATAGAGCCTGATTTCAGCGCTGCGGCCAGCTCCGGCTTGCCCGTCGGATTGATTCTCTCGCCGATCAGGCGCACAGGATGTCCTTCGCCGAGCACTGACACGCCTCTGGGCCCGGCCAGGGCCGTCCCTTTCAGGCCGAGACGAGCGCCTGGCATCGGCACGCTGCGCGCAAAGTCGCTGATGGCTCCGGTAAACGCCGGAGTCGAGCCGCAACATGAGCCGACGAGCGACGCGCCCGCTTCGACAAAGCGCGCCGAGTACTCCCCCATCTCATCCGGAGTGCCCGGGAAAACGGTGACGCCATCGACCACGCGCGGAATGCCGGCGTTGGGCTGCACGATCAGCGGAAGCCGGGTCGCCGCCGCCATCTGCCGAACTAGCGGAAGGGTCTGCTCGGGACCGAGCCCACAGTTGATTCCAACCGCCTCGGCGCCGGCGGCCTCAAGGATGACAGCGGCGGTAGCCGGATCGGTCCCCGAAAGCTCCATGCGCCCGGAAACGCCAAAGGTGCAGGTGACAAAGACCGGTAGATCGCAAACGCTCCGCGCCGCAAGTACCGCACAGCGAGCCTCGGCGATATCGGTCATCGTCTCGATCAATATCGCGTCCGGACCCGCCGAGAAAAGCGCGCTTATCTGTTCGGCAAAGAGCTCGAATGCGTACTCGAAGTCGGCCTCGCCGAGCGGTTGCATCACCAGCCCGGTCGGTCCCACGTCCGCCAACACATGCTGGGCGCCAGACGATTTGGCGATCTGCACGGCGGCTCGGTTCAGCTCCTCGACCTGATCCCCGAGGCCGTATTCGGCGAGCTTGACTCGCGTGCCGCCAAACGAGTTGGTGGTAACGCAATCGGCGCCCGTGATCACAAAATCGTGATGGATTCCCGCCACGATATCTTCAGCGATCACGTTGAGTTGCTCCGGACACTGTCCAGCAATGAACTCGTGCTTGTGAAGCATCGTCCCAAACGCCCCGTCGAGCACGAGTAAATCTCGGCCTAGCCGCATACGAATGTCAGGCATGAAAACCCCTCACGCTATTGATCGAGCAGTTAAATAACGAAAAGCCCAAGCGACTGCCCCTTATTGCCTAGGCACGGAAGCTCCAGACCCGCTAGCTGGTCTTGCAATTCCGATACTTAGAGAGAAGCGTTTCGCTATCGACATAATTTATACCTTCTTCGACAGCGACACGATGGTGAAACGCACATTTTTTGCAGATATGCAATTTGTTTTCATAATCCGGTGAGGGAGATCCGTCGCACAGCGTTCCCGAAATCACCCAGCAGGACCTGCCCCCGTTTTTCCCGCCATTGTGGCCGTCCAGTGACATCGCCGATGCTGAAGGACACATGCTATTGCCAGCAGCATCACCGTTAGGTCCAAACCCGCAACCTTGATACTCCCAGCAATTGAGTCTGCGCATAACCATACGGGCAAGTTCTCCTTCGTGAAGCACGGAGGCTCTGTTGCTCTTATGCAGCCCTGATGAGCACAAATTATGCCAACTTCATTCATCGTTTCTCCATAACCTTTACACATCTACTACTGATTGTTCGTGAATAATGGAGGTGCAAAATAATTTGAAGGGGTGATTCAAATAGCTACCTGGATATCAATAGCACTGCTTCTGTCAGTATTCGCTCTCTTGACCTGGATGGCCGCGCGAACCGTACCCCACCTCGTTTACCCACACACGCCGAGCCGAGCCAAGTCTCCTGCCGAAGGCGCAATCTCTATTGCGAGGAACAGGCTCCTCGCCGGTGAGATAGACCGCAGCGACTTCGAAAGGATCGCAAGGGTTCTGTCCAGCTAAACGACTGAACTTCCCAATCCTCGCCTCCCTTCCCGGGAAACAGGGCTCGCAAGAGCCCTGTTTCTTTTTGAAAGTCTTGGAGTCACATAAAATTCCTGTGGCCACATAAATTGAAGTTGCCTATTCTTGATGCCAATGGGTAAATCACTTCTGCGCTCATTGCGCTTCATGCGTGAGTATCGGCTCGCTGTTATCGGCGCGGTGATGGCCGTACTTGCAGCATCCGCTACAGAACTAGCTGCGCCACAAATCCTAAGACAGCTTGTCGACGAAGGTATCGTTCTCGGAAATACGACCTATATATGGTATGCCTCGGCCGCGCTCGTAACCTTGGCGCTGCTTGGTGGAGCGGCTGGTTTCCTGCAAGGTCACCTGTCCGCAAAGGTCAGTCACAACGCCGCGTTCAACATGCGCAACGAAGTTTTTGGCAAAGTGCAGCGCCTGTCTTTTTCCTATCACGACCGCGCCGAAACCGGCCAGCTCATAACCAGGGTCACTAGCGATGTTGATCTTGTAAGGGATTTCATCGGCGGGGGCCTGATTCAGGTAATAAGCGCGGTTTTGATATTGATTGGGTCGGCAGTTTTTTTGATCTCCATGAACCTAACGCTCGCGATCATCGCGCTCTCGGTTTTTCCAGCCACCATACTCATACTTTACTTTTTTGTCCGGAAGCTCGGGACGATGTTCAGGCGCTTCCAGCAGCAGCTTGCGCGACTAAACACAGTACTGCAGGAAAATGTGGCCGGTGTGCGCGTTGTTCGCTCTTTCGCAAATGAAGAGTTCGAGCACTCCCGTTACCAAGCGGCCAATCAGGAGCTGCTCAACAGCGGCCTTGAGATTCGGCGCTCGATTGCCAACGCCTTTCCGTTGCTGTTCAGCGTAGGGTCATTTGGTCTGGCAGTGGTCGTATGGATCGGAACCCGCCAGATCGTTGAAGGGACCCTTACCGTAGGAGAGCTGGTCGCTTTCGGCTCCTACCTCGCCTTGATGCTTCAGCCGCTCTTCGTCCTTGGCTTTGGGGCGCAGCAGATTGCTCGCGCAGGCGCAGGCGCGCAAAGGCTGTTCGAGATACTCGATGCCGAGATCGAAGTTCAGGAGAAAGCTGACGCCGTACACCTTGAAAAGCTAAACGGCGTTGTCGTATTCGACAACGTCTACCTGCGTTATCCCGGCGATGATCGCGATATCCTCAAAGGAGTCAGTTTTTCAGTGGAGGCAAACACCACAGTCGCGATTGTCGGAGCTACCGGCTCCGGCAAATCCACCCTCGTCAACCTGATCGCACGCTACTACGACGTTTCGCAGGGAGCGGTCCATGTCGACGGGCACGATGTTCGCGACCTTACTTTGAGCTCGCTTCGGCGAAATATAGCCGTGGTGATGCAGGAGCCCGTTCTTTTCAGCGGATCTATCAGGGACAACATCGCGTACGGCAGACCTGATGCCGCTTTGGATGAAGTAGAAACCGCTGCTTCACTAGCCCAAGCCCATGAGTTCATATCGGCGCTGCCAGATGGGTACGCCACCGAGATAGGTGAACGGGGCGTCAAGCTCTCAGGAGGCCAACGGCAAAGGATAGCTATAGCTCGTGCACTGCTGGTAGACCCGAAGATACTGGTTCTCGATGACTCCTCGGCAAGCGTCGACCCAATAACCGAGCGCGCGCTGCAAGAAAGCTTGGAGACACTTGTCGGAGGTCGGACCACGATTGTTATCGCTTCCAGACTGTCATCGGTGCGCCTGGCCGACAGAATAGTGCTGCTCGACGAAGGACAGATCGTCGACCAGGGCACGCACGACGAGCTCCTCGGACGATCGTGCCTTTACGCCGAGATCGCGTCGACCCAGCTTGCTGGTGGCTCTACGGTTGACGCGCCCGCCTACTGCAAGCTCCCGCCCACACCTGAGGGAGAGTCCTGATGTCTGCCCGTAGCGGATTATCATTGCGGACACTGGCCGAGGGAGCGAAGCCCGAATCCGGCATGAAGACTTTTACCCGACTCGCCAGCTATCTCCTTCCGTATAAACGCAGCCTGCTAGTCGCAACTATCTGGCTGATCGTGTCTTCCGCCTCTACTGCAGCGCTACCCGCGCTCATCGGTTTTGCAATTGACGTAGCCGTCGCCCAATCCGCGGGCGCAAGAGACATAACGGCCCTGAATACACCCATTGCGCTGCTGGTAGTCGCAACAATCGCTGGCTGGTATGCCCAGAGGGCCCAAATATTGGCTCTGGGGGCTGTAGGTCAGCAAGCACTCTTTGAGCTACGCGGTGATGTCTTCTCGGCGATTGGCAGGCTACCTGTCGCATACTTCGAATCAGCGCTCTCGGGCGACATCATGAGCAGGCTCATCAACGACGTCGAAACCGTCAACTCCTTTCTCTCGCAGGGTCTGCGGCGGCTGATCAGCTCATTTCTTGCGACCATCGCAACGGTCGCCGGTATGTTCTTTGTCGAGTGGCGCCTAGCTTTGGTCACCTTGGGCGCTGTGCCTTTGATGCTCTTAATTACGCGACTCTTTGCCCATGTATCGCGGAGCGCGTTTCGCAGGCGTCAGCAGACCATCAGCGATGTGAGCTCGGCGCTAAGCGAAGAGATTGCCGGGATAAAGGTCACGCAGGCATTTGATCGAACCGAGGAGAACCGGGAGGCGTTCGATGCCCGCAACGCGGCAAACCGTGACGCCAACGTATCTGCGGCGACGGTCGCTGCGGCTTTCACGCCAACCCTGGCCCTGCTGACAACAATCACAACAGTACTCGTGGTGGCCTATGGTGGATCGCTTGTGTCTATGGGAGTCGTGACCGTTGGTATCGTTGTCGCGTTCATCAGCTACTCTCGACAGTTCTTCAACGCGGTTACCCAGCTATCCAGTCTCTATACCGAAACCCAATCCGCGCTGGCCGGTGGCGAAAGAGTTTTTGCGCTCGTGGATGCTAAAAGCGAAGTTGCCGAGGCAAAAGATTCAATCGACCTCGGGCGTATACGGGGAGAGGTCGAATACAAAGGTGTGCACTTCCAGTACGAGTCTGGGCCTGAGGTTCTCACTGACATCAATCTCACCATAGCGGCAGGACAGACAGCCGCAATTGTCGGAGAGACAGGTGCCGGTAAATCCACATTGATGGATCTGATACCACGCTTTTACGACGTGACCAGGGGTGCCATACTCATCGACGGGATAGATGTTCGCAATATCAACATGAAGTCGCTACGCAAAAATCTCGGAATCGTTGGGCAGGAGCCCTTCCTCTTCGCCGGCACGATCCACGAGAACATTCGCTACGGTCGCCTCGATGCGAGCCATGCCGATGTTGTCTCGGCGGCCAAAGCGGCTGGCGCGCTCGAATTCATTGAGGAGCTTGAAGAAGGTTTTGACACGAAGATACAGGAGCGTGGGCGGACGCTGTCGGCCGGAGAGCGTCAGCTGATCTCCCTGGCAAGGGCCATCCTTTCAGATCCCGCAATGCTGTTGCTAGATGAGGCTACCGCATCTGTGGACACCAGAACCGAGGCGTCCATCCAGTCCGCGCTAAAGCACCTGCTGACCGATCGTACCGCCGTTATAATCGCCCATCGCCTCTCGACGGTTCGCCGTGCCGACATGATCGTGGTTCTCAGCAAGGGTCGAATCATCGAAAGCGGCACCTACGATGAGCTTGTAGCCGCAAACGGACACTTTGCAGCGCTCGCGCTGGCCCAATTCTCCGAAATATAAACACTAAACTCGAACTTGAATCTAATTCGAGGCCTCTACCTGCTCATTTACCCAAAGTCTAATGTTATAGTTCATAGTTGCAATTTATATATGATTTGTCTATTATATGTTTTATCATATACCACTTTTACGGAGAAAACTGTGTCCTTGGATCATGCGATACTCGGTCTCCTCCGAGAAAACGACATGTCTGGATACGACCTGAAAAGACAGGCGTTTGATGGCGGGGTTTCCCACATCTGGAACGCCGATCAGGCCCAAATCTATCGAACACTTGAGCGTCTGAGCGCGCGCAAATTTGTCTCGGCAAAGCGCGTTCGGCAAAGCTCTCGCCCTGATAGAAAAACCTATCGGCTGACCGACAGTGGCCGGAAGGAGCTCGAAAAGTGGTTGGCGACTCACCACTCCCATCCAGCCTCGCGCAACCCGTTTATGCTGCAGATGCGATTTGCGGAAGACCTCCCTGATCAAGCCCTGTCAGAAGTGATCCTCCTCGAAAGAGATGTGCTCCAACGGCGCCTGGACGATTTGCGCGCTATCAAGGCCGATCATGCGCGCATGTCCCCTGAACCCCTCACGCGTCGGCATGTCTTGCATCAGATGACTCTCGACGGTGCAATTGCGCAGATCAGATCGAAGATAGATTGGCTCGATGACTGCATGGAGCTTCTTGGTGGCTCCTGTTTTGATGACCCCTAGTAGAAAGGCTCTTTACAAATAGATTTCCTTCAGCCATCGTACGTGGAAGGAGGCGTCATGAAGATCATCGCGATCGACGCAAGCAGGCGATATGGAAGGATTGCCCGCTCGGTTGAAGCCGCTGCTTCGGCCGCTGAGTCGACCGGCGCTATGGTAGAGCGAGTGCGGCTGTGTGATTTAGACATTCGGACCTGCACAAACTGCCACCTTTGCTACGCCACAGGGGTCTGCAAGATCGAAGACGACCTACCGCAACTGGCCTTTCGCATATCCGAGGCGAACGCCATAATCTTTGGGATACCACTCCGCTCCATTCGCGCCAACGAAACGACTCGGGCCGTTCTTGACAGGCTCGCCGGCTATTTTTCCGATGCCGGACAGATGCACCTTCCCGGACTCGGTCAAAAGGATGTCCCCTGCAGCCCGGCGGCTCGCCGCATCAAGCGCGCCATAGTCATCACGGCATGCCGAACACCCGAGCCTTTTGCGTCCTTCTTCGGCCACTCGGTCGGCCCCATCAAGTCATTACGCGCGGCCCTGGATCAAAGCGGTATACGCACAGTAGGGTCGCTAACGCTTACAAGAGGATGGCAGAGCCAGCAAAATCCCGAGCTGGAACACGGACAGGCCTGCAGTCTGGGGCGGATCCTCGCCGGAAAGATATAGCCGAGCCACCTTGCCACCTTGGATCACTCACCGCTCAAGCAGCAACTCCATGATCTTATGCCCCGGATCGACCATCAATCCACTCTTCTCGGCGGAGGACTCATCGAACCTGTAGTCACCGTTGGGCTCGACGCCAGCCCCCCACAGCAGAAATGGAACTGGCTCTCCGACATGCGTTTTCAGCTCGATTGGGGTCGCATGATCCGGCATCGCCAGGACCCTGACGTCATCGGGGATTTCCCTGATTCTCGAGAGAATTTCGCGATCAATCGCCTCGATCGCCTCAATCTTCGCCGAGAGGTCACCTGCATGACCGGCCTCGTCCGGTGACTCCACGTGAACGACGACGAGCTGATAGTCGCTCAACGCCGAGATAGCCCCGAGCGCCTGAGCACGATAGTCGTTATCGGGTCCATCGGTGACCCCCGCAATGGTCAGGCGATCCATGCCGGTCAACTTGGCAAGGCCGCCGAGCAGGTCAACGCCTGATGTCATCGCCGCTGAAATACCAAAGCGGTCCGAAAACGATGTGAGCTTGCCTGGTTTCATGCCGGGCCAAAATGGCCATACATCCGTGATCTCAAGCTTGCCTTGCGAAGCTCGCAGCTTGTTAGCCTCGCCGCGATGAAGGATTAGCTGAGCGCGCGTCATGTAATCGAGCAGCATCTGCACTCCCGCTCCTTTGGGGAGATACTCCGCAATCGGCTTGTCGGATATGTCGTGCGGAGGCGTATACTCGCAACCGAGCAACTCCGGCCGGCCGCTCACAACAAGGATGTGCCGGTAGGAGACACCAGGATAGAGCCTGAAGCTATCATCATCGAGCTCAGCGGCCAGCTCAGACACGATAGAGTGGGACTCCGCCGTGGAGATGTGCCCGCCGGAATAACTCTTCATCACGCCATCTTCAACAGCAACGAGATTCAATCTCAGCGCGACCTCATCCGGCTGCAGATCAATGCCGAGACTCGCTGCCTCGATTGCTCCTCGGCCAATATACTCGGCCACAGGGTCATACCCCAGTATCGACATACACGCCGCCGAGGAAGAAGGCTCAGTCCCTGAAGGGACGGTACTGGCAAGACCAACGATGCCTTCGCTCGCCATGGAATCGAGGTTCGGTGTTGATGCCGCCTGAAGACAGGTTCGAAAGCCCAGCTCCGGTATCGGCCAGTCGGAAGCGCCGTCCAATATCACCACCATATACCTCATGGATTTAGTCCCATCCGTCGCGACTTTCAGGTACGATGCACACATGAAACATCATACATCTTACCTGGATACACGCGGACTGGACCACTCGCTGCCCGCCTTCTCCCGAGCCGTGCTAAACGGCATCGCTTCCGGTGGCGGACTCTACGTTCCAGAAACGATGCCACAGATGTCACTGGCCGAGATAACCGCGCTTAGCTCTCGCCCGTATTGGCAAAGGGCGGCCGTGGTTTTTTCTCTCTTCGGAATCGACATGGATGCCTCCGTCATCGAAGAGCTTGCGCAGCAGGCCTACGGAGCCCAGTGGGCGAACAGCAGGATCGCACCCGTAGTCGAGGTGCAGCCCGGCACTCACGTTTTAGAGCTTTGGCACGGCCCGACCGGCGCGTTCAAAGATATGGCGCTGCAGTGTATGCCCCTGCTCTTCTCCAAATCCATCCAACTCAGCCGAGAGCGCGGTGAGACCGCCGAGAACTACTTGATATTGGTGGCGACATCCGGTGACACCGGCAAAGCCGCACTTGAGGGCTTTGCGAACCGCGATCACACATGGATAGCTGTTTTCTACCCCGCCGAAGGGGTATCTGACATCCAGCGCAAGCAGATGGTCACTCAACATGGATCCAACGTGTGTGTTTTAGGCGTTCATGGCAACTTCGACGACTGTCAAAATACAGTCAAGGAGCTCTTTGGCGACGAGCACTTCTCAAGTCTTCTGCTCGACAACCACAACCTGAGACTCTCATCGGCAAACTCCATCAACTGGGGACGTCTGATGCCGCAGATCGCCTACTATGTGAGCGCCTACTCGGACATGGTCGCAAGCGGCGGAGTCAAGGCCGGCATGCCGATAGATGTCTGTGTGCCGACAGGAAACTTCGGAAACATCCTGGCTGCATACTACGCCAAGCTCATGGGTGTCCCCATCGACAGGCTCATCTGCGCGAGCAACGAGAACAATGTGCTCTCCGATTTTATCGAAACCGGCATCTATGACATCTCACGGCGCGGCTTCGTGAAGACGCCTTCGCCTTCGATGGATATCCTGATCTCAAGCAATCTTGAGAGGTTACTCTACCACCTGGCAGGCGCCGAGAAGGTCGCACGGTGGATGGATGAGCTCTCCTCGGCGAAGCGCTTCGAGGTCGATCACGCCACGTTTGCCGCAATTCATCAGACGTTTGTATCCGGCTGGGTCGACAATGACACCGCGCTTTCCACGATCAAGCGCGTCTTTGAAGCCCACAAATACCTCATTGACCCCCACACAGCTGTGGCATGGGAGGTCGCGGAGCGCATGCGGGGTGACAACCCCGTGCTTGTGGTTTCCACAGCGGCGTGGGCCAAATTTGGCGACGATGTCCTCAAAGCATTGCTGGAGGTGCCTTATGAGGGCTCTTTGCCCGGCCAATACCGGGGCCTGTCCGGCTTCGAAACGCTTGCTGCCGTAACGTCAATAGCAAAAGGAAGCGCAGAAGTGCCCACCTTCCTGAAAGATCTGGAAAGCGCCGAGGAGAGGTTCCCTGAAACGGTCCCGGCTGAACGCGCCTCAGTCGAGCGCGCTTTAACGAGCTGGCTGAAAGAACAGTGAGCCTGCAAGAAGGTCCTGTCCCGCAGGCTAGAGCGTAGCCATCTGAACGTTGGAGAATCGCCTGCGGTAAGACGCCATATAGTCGACCTTGCGCTCAATAGCCTCAATCACCGCGTTCGAAAAATTCACCTTCTCGAACTTTTGAGCGCTCCCCAATCCGCCCGGGGAAAAGACGTTGACCTCCATGAGCTTGTCACCAACGATGTCCAGCCCCACCAGGAACATTCCGTCAGCCACCAATTTTGGTCGTACGATCTCGGCGATCCGCAGATGCGCGTCGGTTATCTCGGCTGGCGCGATCGTGCCTCCTGCATGAACATTCGAGCGTATGTCATCCCCTGATCTGACACGCCTGAATGCTCCGTACTTGCCCTTGTGGCGCAGTGGCTGCCCGTTCATCATGAAGAGTCGAATGTCCCCCTCCTCGGCGTCGGGCAGATACTCTTGCACTATAACGTAGCCATCCCTGGTGAGCGCATCGATCATCTGGTTGAGGTTGCGCGTGGTGGCATGGTCAACCAGAAAGACCCCCTTGCCGCCTGAGCCTTGAAGGGGCTTTATAATCGCGCGACCATTCTCCTGCTTGATATACTCCTTGATCTCATCGCGATCACGGGTTATCAGCGTGCGTGGGCGAACTTCCTCCGGAAACTGCTGGAAATACATTTTATTCATGGCCTTGCCGAGCCCGTTTGGATCGTTGAGGACTATGACGCCGTGGCGCATTGCCAGACGGCCAAAATCAATACCTGCGTTCTGCTTCCATGGATCCTCGGTATCCTGAGATGGATCGTTCCTCAGCATAAGAACGTCGAGGTCATCAACGGTGATCCTTCGGGTTCGGGCCTTGCTGGAGCGAAGCCCAGCCAAATAGGGCTCACCGGACTTGTACTTGTCTTTCGGAGCATGGCGAGCGCGGGCCCGAATCTTCTCGTCCGGATCGTACGCGAAATCACCTGGAGTCATGACCCATGCCTCGTAGCCCTTGTTTATGGCAGCCATAGCCAGTCTGGTAGTGGTGTAGCCCGCTTGTTCCGTCTCTATGTCGTTGACGAGAAAGCCTATCTTCATTTGGCTGACCGAGCCCTTTCTTTGATCCCGGAGTTCACGGGCTCCATCAAAGCAAGTGTATTTTCTATCGCCCGAGATGCTTGTATTAGAACTTCTTTCCTTCTTTCCAGCTGATGCATATCCACTTTACCCGTCCACTCATCCATAAAAGACTTCTTAAACTCAATCGCCAAAGCGCACGCCCTGCCGGGATACCTTTCGTTTACCCAGGTCGGAAAGTGGCCGCCTTTGAATTTGACGTTTTCCCTGACGTCGAAGCCTGCGTCAGCGAATGTCCGATTAAAAGCGCTTACCACCGAAGCCCATCTCGCACTGTCTACTGAGCGGGTGCCTACATTTACATCCGGGTTTTCAGTCGGATTCGCGGGGGGAGCAAGGATGCCGCCGCGCCGATGATTATAGGAGTGCAGATCAAGCACGACAATACGTCCATGCTTTTCGATTGCGGCGTCTAAAACATTTTCCGCAACTCTATAAAACTCATCGTAAACTTTCATTGACTCTTCGATCATCGATTCGGTCAGTGGCTGACCCCAGATCATCAAACCCCAAGCATCTTCGGGGCCTGAGTAAACAGCGTTTTTGCGATGCCTATTCAGGTCCACCTCGAACCTTGAACGAGACGCCACAATGGTAGTGACGCCCATATCTCCGAGGTAATCGGTGTGGGGGTCTTCTTCACGTCTGCGTTGTTCGGGTTCGAGTATGCAATTCTCTTGCAGCTCATCCCTCAAGTATGAGCCTGCATGCAGGGCGACCGCGATTACGGGCGTGCCCAAGTCCGTGACTTTAGCGATGCCGTTTTCCATAGGTGGCAGCGTGACGACTAACCGAAGCGGCCGGTGATGTAAGCTTCCGTACGACTGTCGGAAGGATTCGTGAACATCACTCGGGTCTCGCCCATCTCGATCAACGATGCGGGTTGCTCCATGCTCTCTCGCAACATAAACGCAGTCTGATCGGAGACCCGGGCGGCTTGCTGCATATTGTGCGTGACGATGACTATGGTTACGGATTCTTTTAGCTGAGCGATAGTGTCTTCGATCTGCTGGGTAGAGATCGGATCCAGTGATGAGGCTGGCTCATCCATAAGAAGCACCTCGGGTTCGGTCGCCAGAGCTCTGGCGATACACAGCCTTTGCTGCTGTCCCCCGGAAAGCTCAAAGGCGTGCTTTCGCAGCAGATCCTTTACTTCCCTCCAAAGCGCGGCACGTTTTAGTGACTCTTCGACGATTTGATCGAGATCCGATTTGCCACGAACTCCGTGTGTCTTTGGACCATAAGCAACGTTGTCGTATATGGTCATGGGAAACGGATTTGGTTTTTGAAATATCTGGCCGACTCGCTTACGTAGCTCGACAGGATCAACCGCGCGACTGTCATAGATGTCGACGCCGTCAAGCAAGATATTCCCGCCAACCGTGACATTGCCGATCTCATCATTCATGCGGTTCAGGCAGCGAATCAAGGTGGACTTGCCGCAGCCTGAAGGACCAATCAAGGCAGTGACCGATTCTGCGGGTATTTGCATGGTGACACCGGCAACAGCCATGTCGTTCCCATAGCTAACCGATACATCGGTCAGCTTAAAAGAACCGAGATTGTTGCTTACCATCTGATCTTTCTCCTCTGATTGGAACGCCAAATCGAAACAACCACATTTAGTATGCTCACACCCGCAACCAAGACAAACGCTGTGCCCCAAACCATGTGTGGAGCATCTTTTGTTGCCTGGGTAGCCATGATAAACAGGTGGTAAGGCAAGGCCATCGTCTGCGACATCGGAGAAGCCGCCAGTGGCGCAAAAAATGCAACTGCGGTGAGCAGTATTGGTGCCGTCTCGCCTGCCGCCCGTGAGAGCCCCAGGATAGAGCCGGTCACGATTCCGGGAGCGGCGGCGGGCAGAACTATGCGCCCAATCGTCCTAAGCTTGGTAGCACCCAAGGCGAGTGACGCTTGGCGCAAATCGGTAGGGATCTGCCTCAGAGCCTCTTCCGTAGCAGTGATGATCACGGGGAGCGTCAAGCATGCAAGAGTGGCGGCCCCCGCCAGGATCGATCGTCCCCAGCCAAACACACTGACGAACATTGCAAAACCAAAGAGCCCGTAGACGATCGAAGGAACGCCTGCCATGTTTGCTATAGCAAGCCGAATAATTCTGGTAGTTCTGTTTCTCGGCGCGTATTCGGAAAGGTATATACCCGCCATCACGCCAATAGGTATCGCGAGAAGCGCGGCGCCCAAAGTGAGATAGAAAGTACCAACAATCGCCGGAAATATACCACCTTCGGTCATGAAAGCCCTTGGTGGTTGGGACAAGAACTCCCAGTTTACGAAGCCGAAACCTCTTACCGAAATGTATCCTACAAAAAGTAGGGCGATCCCGAGCGAAACGCTCGCGCAAATCCCCAATGCAACCTTTGCAATTGCCTCATACGCCCTTGCGCGCCTGATCCGTGCCCTGACCTTCATCTTCGCCACCTCCGACGCTGACGCTCAAGTACAACATCGGCGGCCAAATTGATTAAAAAGGTCACGGTGAAAAGGAAGAAGCCCATGACAAAGAGCGCCGAGAAGTGAAGTCCACCCCTGACGGTCTCTCCCATTTCATTGGCGATGGTCCCTGGAAGCGTTCTCACTGCCATCAGAGGATCCGGGGGGATAATTCCAGCATTTCCGGCAAGCATTAGCACGACCATGGTCTCACCTATCGCCCTACCTAATCCCAGCATCACCGCTGCGAAAATACCCGATGAAGCGGCAGGGATGACTACTTTGAATGTTGTCTGCCAGCGAGTGTTCCCCAATGCGGCCGAGCCCTGGCGAAGCTCGTTTGGCACCGCATGAAGCGCATCCTCGGAGATAGAGATGATCGTCGGAAGGCACATAAATCCAACCATCAGTCCGGCCGTCATCGCGGTGAGCCCGGTCTGAGTTCCAAACGCCTCTTTTACCCAAGGAGCCAGAATCGCGAGTCCTATGAGTCCTAAGACCACAGAGGGGATCGCGGCCATGAACTCAATGATCGATTTGGCGATATCCTTTATGCGTTTGCCGGCAAACTCTGAAATGAACACCGCAGATAGTATTCCAAGCGGAACAGCCACTGTCAGTGCAACCAGAGTCGCCCAGGCTGAGCCAACGATCGCAGGAAGAAAGCCGAACTGCTGATTTTTCGAGGTCGGAAACCAACTCTCTCCAAACAGCATGTTTATCAGGCCGACCTCTTGCATTGCCCGCATTCCGTTTAGAAACAGGAATATGGCGATGCTGGCGAGCACCAATATGGCCGTCCACCCGGAGATACCTATCAATATTTTGATGAAAATCTCGACCGCCTGGGAAGTACCCAGGCGGTCGAGGCGTCGCTTAGCGCGAGCTGTAGAATCGGGCATTAATCTCAATCTCTACTGAACCGACACGAAACCCTGGTCCGTTATGATAGCACTTCCATCTTCACTTAGCACCCAATCCAGGAAAGCCTGGATTACGCCGGTGGGCTGGCCGTTGGTGTACATGTAAAGATAACGAGCGAGCGGGTAGCTCTGATCCATTGCGGTCTCCACGCTGGCCACCACGCCATCGATGGCTAGCACTTTAGTGGCCTCCGTCAAATAGCCAAGACCTACATAGCCAATGGCTGCTTCGTTCTGAGTTACCTCATTGACGATCGCCTGAGTAGAGGGCAACAACATGGCCTCTTTGGCGAACTCGGCATTCTCGTCCTCTACAGCGACAACCTCTTCCTTGAAAAACTCAAACGTCCCTGAAGCACTGTCCCGAGAGACCAGAACGATGTCCAAGTCCGGGCCGCCGACCTCGCTCCAGTTGGTGATCTCTCCACGGTAGATCGCTCCCAACTGCGCAAGCGTCAGCTCGGTCACAGGATTGCTCGAGTGGACAACAACGGCCACACAGTCAACCGCGACAGCATGCTCAACGGGATCCACATTGTTCTCCCTGGCCTGAGCAATCTCTTCGTCCTTCATGCCTCTTGATGCAGTGGCAATGTCGATCGTGCCATTGATCATGGCCGCAATACCGGTACCCGAGCCGCCACCCTTGATCGACAAAACGACATCGGGATTCACACCCATGAACTCCTCGGCTAAAGCCTGAGCCATGTTGACCATGGTGTCAGATCCCTGAATGTTTATCGTTCCAGACAGATCGCTTCCCTGTTCGACTGGCGTACCGCCAGTCCCATCCTGCTCAGGGGCGGCGCAGCCTGCCAGCCCCAGGCCGACAACTGCGAATGCGGTAAGCACCGCAAACATAAATAGCTTGCTGACTTTCATAGCTTCCCTTTCTCGAACGAACCGCCTAAAAGGCTATTGGCCACTCCACAACGCATACGATTCTATAGCGAGCAATCGGTCTATAGGTTGCATAAATGTTAAATATTGCCTGCAAATGTAAAATATATGTGAATCGCACTTGAAATGGATGTTTCGTGTGCAATCATGAGTCGCATTGCAAGCGTTGCAAGGAGGCAATCCGTTGGCAAACATCCTGGTCGTCGAGGATGACCCTGTCATAAGGCAAACGGTAGACTACGCGCTAAGGCGAGCAGGTTTTGAAACTGTCACTAGCGCCAACGGCCTTGAGGCGCTCGAGATCGCCAGAGCTTTCAAGCCCGACCTCATCTTGCTCGATCTCATGCTGCCAGGCATTGACGGGTACATGTTCGCGCAAAACCTGCGAGAAACCAACCGATCCACACCCATAATCATCGTAACGGCGCTGGATCAGGAGACTGACAAGATCAGGGGCCTCGATGCTGGAGCCGACGACTACATAACGAAGCCCTTCTCGATGGAAGAGCTTCTTGCCAGGGTCCGAGCGAACTTGCGCCGGGTTCGGGAGCGTGAGGTACTCAAAGGCAACGCGACTATCGAGGCGGGCGACCTGGTTATCGAGCCGGGCCAACTGAGCGTGCGTGTATCCGGAGCCCCGGTAAAGTTGCGCCTGAAGGAGTTTCAGCTACTTGTGTCTCTCGCTTCGGAGCCAGGCATATTGAAGACCAGACAGCATCTTGCGCAAGAGGTGTGGGGATATGAGTTTCTGCCCTCGTCACGAACGATCGACGTACATATTCGACGACTTCGACAGGCGATAGAGGATCCATCCGAGTTCATTTATGTTCATACTGTCCATGGTGTAGGGTATCGATTCGCTCCGATACCAAAGGTCGAGTCCGCCGAGTGGTAAAAGCTGGTACCAACCGATGAACGCCAAAAACGACAGATTGAACATCCCGAAACGATATCGAACAACCGCGGTCTACATTCTCTTGCTGATTGCACTAGCATCAGTGTGGTCCTTTGCCCTGTTCACTCCGCTGAACTCTGCTTTGGAGGAGAGAGAGGAGCGCCACTTTCTTGCAACGGCTCAAACCGCTTCTCTTGTTGTGGAGAACATCGCTGATCCGGAGCCGGCGCTTGACAGGCTTGCTCGCGACACAGGCCTTCGGATCTCACTTGTCGACTCAACCGGCCAAGTGCTCATCGACACGGCGGGCAAGGATATCCGCGACATACCTAACTCACGTGACCCGGAGATACTCTCGGCCTTACAAGGTCGAATCGGACTGGACCGCCGGGCCGAAGTTGATGCTGACATGGAGGTGCTGCACGTTGCGGTGCCTGTTAGCCACGAGGGGGAGACTGCGGCTCTACGCGTATCCGAGACGCACGATGAAATTACAGCGATACTCGCCTCGGCACAAAATTTCGGTTTATTCCTGCTGGCTGCCGTCATCGTTTCGACTGTCATTCTTGTCATTCGGCTGACGCAGCATCTAAAAGAGCCCTTGGAGAGGTTGACGCTTGCCACAAAGGATATCTCGGCAGGTAACCTCTCTGTTTCCGTACGCAGCGAGGATGCAGAGCTGGCACCGCTCTCTGAGGCATTGGCCGAATTGAAAGAGTATATGAAGATCAGATTCGGAGAACTTCAATCCGAAAGGCAGAACCTTCGCATCGTGCTGGACGGCCTTGCTGACGCAGTGTTCCTGCTCGAGGGAGAGATAATCACCTTTGCGAACAGTGCCGCAGGAAGGATATTCAGGACGCCCGTTGCCGGCTGGGCGGGGCAGAGCATCGCTTCAACACCCTTGCCCACCTCCGTTGTCTCGGCCGTTCTCTCGACCGTTACCTCAGCGACAAAAGAGCACAGCGTTACCGAGTGCGGCCCGGATGCCTCGGGGGCGATACTGAAAGTGTCGGTGACTCCACTACAGCGCATCGGTGAACCGGACAGAACTTTAGTCGTCATCAGCGATATCACCGAGAGAGTTCGAACCGAGCGGTTGCGCAGGGACTTCGTGGCAAACGCCAGTCATGAGCTCAAGACACCGGTGGCCACGATGCAGCTGCTCGCCGAGACGACGCGCGACGCCGCCAAAGATAACGACATCGACCAAGCGCTGGCCTTTGCGGCGCAGATTGCCGATGAGTCCCGCCGCCTGGGGCGTCTCGTAACCGAACTTCTAAACCTTTCGAGGCTTGAGTCGACACCAGCGCCTGATACGGTAACGGACATAAGGCAAGCCGCCTCCAATGCCTTCGCTGGTCACCGGGTTACGGCAGCGCAAAAAGGACTCACGCTAGAGATCGATGATGCCAAGGTCCGCGACGAAGACCTCTACGTTAACGCCGATCCGACCGATCTAGCGATAATCTTCGACAACCTGCTCGACAACGCCGTGAACTACACAATAGAAGGTGGGGTCAAGGTCATCCTGGAGGCCGACAACGCCAACGTGCGAATCTCGTTTATCGACTCCGGGATTGGAATACCGCAGGAAGACATCCCCCGAATATTTGAACGCTTCTATCGAGTCGACAGAGCCCGTTCCCGTGCGACCGGGAGCACGGGCCTAGGTCTTTCCCTAGTGCGAAATGTGGTTGAGCGCTCCAAGGGATCGCTGGAGGTCATCTCCGAGCTTGGCAAAGGCTCAACTTTTGTGGTGATCTTGCCCAGAGTCAACTGACAGCAGCGCAAAGTATCCCGCAAAACACAAGATCGTCCACGAAGCGCCGAAAATCCATGCGGCAATTACGTCGCCTAGCCAATGGACGCCAAGATAGACCTGCGCGTAAGCGACCAAGCCACAGACCAAAGCGCACAAGGCCAGAACCCACACTTTATACGACAGCCTCCTGGCTTCGAGCGCGAAAATCAGCGCGCCGATCCCGAGAAGCAAGAACACCTGCAGGGCATCGCCCGACGGAAAGCCATAGCCCTCAACCGTCAAAACCTTTGCGACCTCGGCGGCGGGCCTCTCGCGTTCGAGCAGGCCGCGAGTTACAGCTCCGAGCACCGATCCCCCGCCGACTCCGAGGGCGAGTAGAAGCGCCTCTGGCAACCGGCTCTTGGCCACCAGTATAAGAGCGGCCACAAGCGTCAATGCTGCCACAATACTTGCATCGCCCAAGCGGGCAACCAGCGTAAAGAAGCCGTCGGCGGCGGGAAAATCTGCGCCTCTAATTGCCGCTGAGAGAGCAACATCGATAGCAACAAGCGGCCGATACAACAACAGGGCGGAGAGTAGTCCGGCAGCTCCGATTGCTGTAACCCCAAAAGCCAAAGTCAGCGTGCCCGGCCTGGGATCACGCCGCCAAAGCTCAACCGGCCGTACTCGCACAAGAACTCCTAACCTGCCACTGCATCAACTAACCGCTCGGCGATCTGCTTCTTCCGAGACAAAACGCCATCGAGCCAGGCGGAGCCATTGGCCAAAGAAACGCCGAGGCCCCGCTCGGCCAGACGTATTTGCCCTACAGCTATTATCTCACTTCCCTCGCGAATCACATCCGTGACCATAAGCAGCACCAAGTCGTATCCATGGACAGCTTTGAGCCCATTCATGGCGGCGGTAATCTCATCGATATGACCCATAACGCTTGTCAGATCGACCGTCTCAATCTGCGCGACGGCGATGCTCTTATCGCCCACCCTGTACTCTTTGAGATCGGCCTTTACTGCCTGCTGAGCCGAGAAAGGCATATCTGCGTCACGAGCCTTGAATACCTGCATGCCAAAGTCGATTGCGTCAACACCAAGACTCTCTGCCAGGCGGCGCGCCACCTGATGATCCACCTCGGTAGTGGTCGGCGATTTTAGCAACACAGTATCGGTCATAATCGCTGAGAGCATTACGGCGGCCATGGAGTCGGGCGGATTGATGCCTAGCTGCTCATAGCGAAGCGCAACGATTGTAGCTGTCGCTCCAACAGGCATGTTCAAGAACAAAATTGGCCCTGCTGTCTGTATGTCTCCAACCCTGTGGTGGTCAACAATCTCGACAACAGCCGCCTCTTCTACACCGGGAGCCGATTGGGATATCTCGTTGTGATCAACGAGGATCACGCGACGACGCAAACCCCTGGCGATATTGGTGCGTGTGAGGATTCCGCTGAAGTGCCCTTTGGAGTCGATCACTGCCAGCGCGCGATTTGGGCTTACCAAAAGATCTTCTGATGCCTCGCTCAACAATGTTTCTGGCTCGACCAATTGAAACGAAGCATCGATGCTGTCTCGTACTTTGTGCGAAAGGTTGACGAGACGTGCGGTCGCATATGAATCATAAGCTGTCGAAATAATCGCTGCCCCATGCCGAGAAGCCAGCTGGATCACCTTCTCATCGGGCTTCGTCCCGCCCGTCAATATCAGGCATGCAACGCCAGCTTCGATGGCCATGGGCTGTGACCTCTTGCGATCACCTACGATCAACGTGTCTCCCGGCGAGATATAACCCACCATGGTTGACGGCTCCATCGCCGCAATAAGAACGTTGCCCTTGAGCTCGAGGTCCCTGTCGCCGACGAGCAGCTCGCCGTGCACAGCGGCAACCAGTTGAGCAACCGATACGTGGCGCATAAGAAACCCGCGTATCTCAATCTCATCGAGGTACATTTCGGCCAAGGTCGACTGTGTCACGAATCCACGAAACGACTCCCCCTCCAGCACCGGCAGTACGCGAATCTTGTGCTCCCTCATCAAACGCCCAGCTTCAAGCATGCTCTGATCGGCAGAAATACTGATAACGTTCCTGGACATAACATCACTGACCCGAGTCCTGACGTGTCCAAGCTCCATCGGGGGCTCCACGCCAAACTTCGCAAAGAGCCATGCGGTTTCCGGTGGCATCGGGCCGAGGCGGGCAGGAACATAGACATTCGCCGAGTCGGTAACGTTTTTCAGGTGGGCGTACGCCACAGCCGAACATATCGAATCATTATCGGGTCGCCTGTGCCCGAAAACTATGATAGGACCCATCGCTTCACTCCTTGCCACATCGGCACCAGGCGCCACAGCCTGACTCAATCACTTCCGCCTGTCTGAACCTTACGCAAGGGGGCAAAGTCTTTCAAAAGGTTCTTTCTACCCAAACCCTTGAAGTCCACCGTGACCTTTTCCCCAGCTACATCAACTATAACCCCAACTCCAAAAACCTTATGCTCCACTACTTCGCCGGTCAAATACTGTGCGCCCGCCACAGGAGTCCGCACTGCAGTTTTTGGCGGAGTGACAAACCCGCCGCTTAGATGCTCCTGCGGGATCTCGGCAATGAATCTGCTCGGGGCGTTATAGTTGGTAGTGCCGTAGAGCGAACGTGACCGGGCATGGGTAAGGTAGAGTCGCTCGCGCGCTCTTGTTATCGCCACATACGCCAGGCGCCGCTCTTCTTCGAGGCCTGATGAATCGAACATAGAGTTTGCGTGAGGAAATATGCTGTCCTCCAAGCCGGCGATGAAAACTACCGGAAACTCAAGTCCTTTTGCGGTATGGATTGTCATCAGTGTCACCGTCTCGCTGCCCTCGGCCACAGAGTCCAGATCACTCCTGAGCGCGAGCCACTCCATGAAGCCTGGAAGTCCTACGGGGGCCTCCTCTTCCGAGAACGCACGCGCCGATGCGTATTCATCTACTACCCCGAGAAACTCCCGGATGTTTTCGATCCTTCCGCTTGACTCAAAGGTGTTTTCCGACTGAAGCTCGCCGATAAGCCCTGTGCGCTCGATGGCAGCTTCGATCTGATCGCGCAAGGTCGCTGCTGCACTGGCCCGAAGCTCATCGAGGAGCTCCACAAACGGTCCGACCTTGGCCGCCGGCCCACTGCCGTACTCTCCAGCGGCGCACCGCCTCAAGACAGCCTCGAAGGGCTCAGCCCTTGAAATCGCTTCGGCCTCCAGGCGCTCGACCGTAGTCTTACCTATACCCCTGCGAGGCTTGTTGATTATGCGCTTGAGCGATATCTCATCCGCTGCGTTCACCATGACCTTCAGATACGCCATCACGTCCCGGATCTCGGCGCGCTCAAAGAACTTTGTGCCTCCGACAATCTGGTAAGGCGTCCCGGATCGCAGGAGTGCGTCTTCTATAACTCGGCTCTGAGCGTTGGTTCGATAGAAGATCGCAAAGTCAGAGTAGCCGCGGTTCTCATCGCGCAAAAGGCGCTCTATCTCACTGGCGATGAAACGGCCTTCGTCTCTCTCATCTTCGGCGCGATAACGCGTAATAGACTCGCCTCCAGCGTTCGCGGTCCAAAGTGTCTTGGGTTTTCGGCCCGAATTGTTGGCGACTACCGCATTGGCGGCGGCCAGAATCGTCGCACTCGAGCGATAGTTTTGCTCGAGGCGAACAACAGCCGCTTCGGGATAATCTTTCTCAAACTCCAGTATGTTGCTGATATCGGCGCCTCGCCATGAGTATATTGACTGGTCATCATCGCCGACGACCATAAGGTTTCGCCTCTTTGAAGCTAGCAGATTCACTATGCGGTACTGCGCATGGTTAGTGTCCTGGTATTCGTCGACCATAATGTAGATGAAGCGCTCCTGGTAAGCCTCGAGCGCCTCCGGACAGCTGGTCAACAAGGTGTGCGTTTCCACAAGCAGATCATCGAAATCCATCGCGTTGGAGTCGCGCATTCGGCGTTTATAGCGAGCGAACACTTTCGCTGCGGCCTTATCGATTGGAGTCACTGCGGAAGAGGCTAGCTCTGCAGGGCCGATTAGCTCATTTTTTGCCAGGGAGACACGGCTGGCTATCCCGGGTACGGGGTAGCGCTTCTCGTCAAGCCCTATGCTCTTCATGACCTCCTTTATCATCCTTTTGCTGTCGTCAGCGTCGTAGATGGTAAAGGAGCGGTCAAAACCGATTAGATCCGAATGCGCCCGAAGCATCCGCACGCACATCGCATGAAACGTCATCACCCACATAGCGCGCGACTTTGCAGCACACAGCTGCGCAAGCCGGTGCTTCATCTCGGAGGCGGACTTGTTGGTAAACGTAATCGCCAGAATCTGATGAGGTGATGCGAGGCCATTCTCTACTATATGGGCAATCCGATGCGTCAGCACCCTGGTCTTGCCGGAGCCGGCGCCAGCCAGAACGAGCAAAGGGCCCTCGGTGCTGGTCGCTGCATCGTGTTGCGCGGGGTTGAGATCTGAAAGTCGCATGATCATGGGGGTATAGTTTACATGCGCCAGGGTCGAACTATCCAGAAAAATCAAATCAGGACACACTTATTTCTTGAACTTTATCATCGAGAAAGAGTCCCCTGTTTTCGGCAAGCACTTGTGGTGAGTGACCTTAAGGTCTCCTTGCGTGTGTTGAATGTTGCCGCACCTCTCGCAAGCTGGCAGATTACATACGACGCAGCGGCCGATCCGAGTAGAATCCGCAGCTCCGCAATACAGACAACAACGCAATCCCAGCCGTGTCAACTGCCTGCCCCCATATGATGCTTTTTTGTTTTTACCTGATCATCGATGCGGAGCTTGCAAGTCGAGCTATCGGATATTCCTGTTTACCGCTCCCGCCACCAACTTTAATTCGCCAACAAGTTTAGTTAATCCTTCTAAATCTAAAGATTGGGCCCCATCGCATAAAGCCTCCCGCGGATTTGGGTGCACTTCGACCATCAAGCCATCAGCGCCTACCGCTACAGCCGCGCGTGAAACCGCAGGAACAAAGTCGGCTGAACCGGTAGGATGAGATACATCGATGACGATCGGCAGCAATGACAGCTTCTTGACGACAGGCACCGCGGTGATATCGAGAGTAAAGCGTGTAGCCGTCTCAAACGTCCGGATTCCCCGCTCACACAAGATAACGTTCTCGTTACCCTGCATGGTGATGTAATTGCTGGCCTGAAGCCACTCCTCGATTGTGGCAGCCATTCCACGCTTGAACAGTACGGGCTTGCGGGACTCGGCCGTTATCACACCGATCTTTTTAAGCAAACTGAAATTCGCCATATTCCGGGTGCCGATCTGCAACATATCCGAGTACTCGTCGACCAACTCCGCATTGGCTGAGTCGGTGACTTCGGTTACAACCAGCAGATCGAACTCATCGGCAACCTCACGCAGTATCTGCAGACCCTTTTCTTCCAGGCCCTGAAAGGAGAATGGCGAAGTCCTTGGCTTGTACGCTCCTCCCCGCATTACTCGAATGCCGAGCTGCTTTAAAGTAGCAGCCACTTCACGCATCTGCTCTAGGCTTTCAACCGAGCAAGGACCAGCGATGATCGTCACATCACCATCACGCGAGACGGCGGGAATCGCATTGGAAGGCTTGTCGCTCTCGCCCGCAATCATTGATCCCTCAGCTCCTTCATCACGTGCAAAACCGTCTCGTAGATTTCCCTGAGATTTTCGGTGTAGAGTGGCCCCTCGTTGCACCGCGAGATATTGCCAAAAATCTCCTCTTCACGCTTTGGATCGTACAAGCCCCAGTGAACCTGGGGTTTCAGCTCTCGAATGGCAAGCGCTTCTGCCGCTCGCTCATTGAGCAACCTTACGATCTGACAGTCGATCGCATCGATGCGACTGCGATGGTGCGCTATCTTATCGGCGACCTGCATATCTTCCGGTGTAGCCATGGTTCCACCTCCGCTGGCATCACATATGTCGGCACATGCCGACATCACGGACGCCTGTAAACAAAATACGACATTTACCGCACTATTCCCACTCGATTGTGCCGGGAGGCTTGCTGGTCACGTCATACGCCACCCGATTGACCCCCTCCACCTCATTGATGATCCTGTTACTGATGGTAGCCAAAAGCTCGTGCGGGAGGCGCGCCCAGTCCGCGGTCATTGCATCCGCCGAGGCAACCGCCCTGATTATGACAGGCCGACCATATGTTCTCTCGTCGCCCATCACCCCGACACTTCGGATGTCGGGCAGCACCCCGAAGTACTGCCACACGGTGCGCTCCGTATCCCACGCTGAAATCTCTTCACGGATGATGGCGTCTGCCGCTCTGAGCGTGTCGAGCTTCTCCCGATCAACACCCCCGATGATCCGAACCGCCAATCCCGGTCCCGGAAACGGCTGACGATGCACGATCTCATCAGGAAGCCCGAGCTCTAATCCCACTGCCCGGACCTCGTCCTTGAATAGAGAGGTCAACGGCTCGATAAGCTCGAAATGCACCCCTGGTGGAAATGGAATCAAGTTGTGATGGCTCTTGATTTTGGCTGCTGTTTTGTTGCCGGATTCAATGACGTCGGGATACAAAGTGCCCTGCGCAAGCCAGCGCACACCTTCGAGCTTCTCGGCTTCCTCGAAAAATACCTTCCAAAACTCCTCGCCGATCAATCGGCGCTTCTCCTCCGGGTCGGTAACTCCGGAAAGCACACTCAAGAATCTGTCCGCAGCGTCTACCGCGATGAGGTCTACATGGAACTGATCGCGGAATACACGGACGACCTCCTTCGCCTCATTGAGGCGCAGCATACCGTGATCGACGAACACGCAGGTGAGCTGATCCCCTATCGCCCTGTGCAGTAAAGCAGCTACAACGGCCGAATCTACTCCTCCCGAAAGCCCGCAGATTACCCGGCCGGCGCCCACTTTCTCCCGGACCTTCTCCACCGTCTCCTCGACGATGTTGAGCATGGTCCATGATGGGGGAATATTCGCGATATCGTAGAGGAAGTTCCGAATGATGGTTTGGCCATACTCCGTATGCGCGACTTCGGGATGAAACTGCGTGGCATAGAGGTTGCGTGAAACGTCCTCCATCGCGGCGACATCCGTGGTCTTTGTTCGGGCAGTCACCACAAATCCTTCAGGAGGAACCGTGACACAGTCACGATGACTCATCCAGCACTGCGATGTCTGCGGAACACCTTTGAGCAGCTTGCTATCGGGCGCAATAAGCTCAAGCTCCGCAAAACCGTATTCGCCGATCCCCGTGTTCGGGATTTTCCCGCCAAGTTGCATGGCGATCTCTTGAATGCCATAGCAGAAACCCAACACGGGTATGCCCATATCGAGGATCGCCGGGTCCATGTGAGGAGCGGCATCCGAAAAAACACTGGCGGGACCACCAGAGAGAATTATTGCAGCGGGTTTACGCCGGGCTATCTCATCTGCCGAGATATCGTAGGCCACAATCTCACTGTAAACTCGCGCTTCACGCACTCGGCGCGCGATTAATTGTGCGTACTGGGCGCCAAAGTCCAATACGAATACAACCGGCTGCTGCTCATGATATGACGTCACAGTCAAAGACCTAACCCATGCCAACACCCTGCGCCTGCTGGAGGGACTTGCCCTCAGTCTGCAGGGCGGGCGCGATCATTACTTCGGCTTTCTGGAAAGCCTTCAAGTTCTCATAGCCACAAGTTGCCATCGAGGTCTTCAGGGCGCCTGCCAGGTTCAAAGTCCCGTCGTTCTCACGAGCCGGGCCGACTAAGATCTCTTGCAGGGTACCTTTGACGCCGGTGCGCACGCGGGTTCCGCGCGGCAACTCCGAATGAAATGTCGCCATCCCCCAATGAGATCCGCGACCTGGCGCTTCAGCCGCGGCCGCCAGCGGAGAGCCTATCATTACTGCGTCAGCCCCAACTGCAATGGCCTTCGCAATATCCCCACCGGTACGCATGCCACCATCGGCAATAACATGGGCGTATGACCCCGTTTCCTCCAGAAAGCGAGTGCGTGCGGCAGCAGCGTCAGCGATTGCCGTGCACTGAGGAACGCCTATCCCCAGCACTGCTCGACTCGTACACGCATGGCCTGGACCCACTCCAACAAGGACCCCTATGGCACCCGCCCGCATAAGATGCAATGCCCCTTGATAGCTGCAACAACCGCCGATAATGCAAGGTATGCCGAGGTCGCGAACGAACGTATTTAAATCCAGCGGCTCGTCATAGCTTGACTTATGCTCTGCGGACACAACGGTGCCCTGGATCACCAGGATATCAAGTCCTCCAGCCAGCGCGGCCTCTATGTATCGGTCGACGTTTTGCGGAGTGAGTGAGGCGGCTGCGATAACGCCACCTTCCTTGATCTGGCGCACCCTTTCTGTAATCAACTCGGGCTTGATAGGCTCGCGGTAGATGTCCTGCATTTTCGCGGTAGCTTCCTCTTTCGAGAAAGCCGCAATTGCCTCGAGCTTTGGAGCTGGATCTTCATAGCGGGTCTGAATACCCTCCAAATTCAGCACCGCCAGACCACCAAGCTTGCCCATCCCGATTGCGAAATCGACATCAACTACGCCATCCATCGCCGATGCAATTAAGGGCATAGGAAACGAGTACTCCCTGTCTCGAAATGCAAAGGACCACGAGATGTCGATATCCCGAGGATCCCGGGTTCGGCGAGAAGGCACGATGGCGATATCGTCGAATCCGTAAGCCCGTCGGCCTGTCTTGCCTCGCCCAATCTCTAACTCCATCAGCAGACGCCTCCTCAAATAACATTCGTGGTGTTGGTATTGTAGGGGTTTTCTTTATCTGATTGAACCTTCTTAGCTATAATCAATCAAGGATATCGGAAACTTTTCCGATTATATTTTCACAACCCACCGGAAGGTCGACACGTAGCCATGAATCGAAGCCGACGACTTTACCAAGTCACCCTGGCCATAATCCCCATTCTAGCCATCGTGTGCAGCCTAGTCGCATCGCCCGCTCTGGCGCCTGCTTCAGGGACCTCGGGAGGAGGCAGGGTATTTCTCGATCCTGGACATGGCGGTTCTTTTCCGGGGGCTGTACGGCAGGGTATCGAGGAAGCGGACATAAACCTTGCTTTCGCGCAAGAGATACAGGCGACCTTGCGAGCCAAAGGTCATGCAACGATGCTCAGCCGCACCACTGACGCCAATGTAATCAGGGTGGACATCCCAACGTGGTCACAAGCTACTGACGGAACCTTGCGCTATGCCACTAGTGGAGCGTTCACCGTTCACGACGACCTTCAAGCACGATGTGATCTGGCCAACGCCTGGGGTGCGGACGTTTTTATCTCTATACATGCCAATGCCGCGACCTCCTCTTCGGCTAATGGAGCCGAGACCTTCTGGCGCAACACAAGCACCACCGATCGCCTGTTGTCACAACAACTCGCCTCCTTCATTCAGCAAGAGTACATCTTGGAGACCGGATTGAGAAACCGGGGAGTCAAGGAGGGCGCGTTTTACGTGTTGCGCTGGTCCAACATGCCTGCGGTACTGGTAGAGACAGGGTTCATGAGCAACTCGACTGAGCTTGCCAAGCTCGTAAACCCAAACTTCCAGCGTGACGGCGCACGCGCTATAGCAAGAGGGATCGATCGATTTCTTGACACCAATCCGTTTGACCCTGTTTACCCAAGACTGGCAGGCAGGGACCGTTTTGAAACAGCAGCGAGTGTTGCCGCATCAGGCTGGCCGGGTCAAGGAGAAAATATCATACTGGCGTCCGGCTCCGACTGGCCGGACTCACTGGTTGGATCAACGCTCTCGCGCAGGACAAACGCTCCCATGCTGCTAACTAACCCCGCCTCGCTCACGCCTGTCGCACGGTCGACGATCGCTGCGCGAAGGCCATCTCGAATACTGGTTCTTGGTGGCGAAGGAGCAGTCTCCTCGGCTACAGCAAGTGCGGCGGCAAGCGCAACCGGGCGGCCGACAGGCTCCGTCACTATCCAGCGTTTCGCCGGAATCAACCGCTTCGAGACCGCCGCTCAAATCGCACACTTCCTTGGGATCCCGACAACCGGGCGGATAAAAGTCGTCTCGGGTGAGGACTTTCCGGACGCGCTTTCCGTAGGGTCGTTCGCAGGCGCATCAGGCACTCCGATCCTGATGACGAAACGCGGCTCGATCCCAACGGCTACAATCGAGTTTCTGGAAACGCACAATGCCGCTATCCGACACATCGACATCATAGGCGGCACAGGCGTCATCGATGAGCAGGTAAGAGCCGAACTAAGCGGATACGGCACCGTAAGGCGCATTGCAGGCCCAAATCGGTTCCGCACGAATCTCGAAGTCATCAGGACCTACTCCGGCACAGGGACACTAAGTCCGCTTGTGGTAAACGCCGAAGCGTATCCGGATGCACTGTCAGCCGCTGCTTTAGGATCCCTGACCGGACGCCCTGTAATTCTGGTTGGTGAAAGATTCTTGCCGGCACACACCCGTGAGTTTCTCGTAAACAACCGCACGCGCATCAGCAACCCGACTCTTGTGGGCGGTACCGGTGTGCTTCCTAATCAGATGGAGTGGATGCTCAGAAAAGGTCTAGAACACTAAGTTCGACGCTAGACGTTGAACCGAAAGTGCACGACATCTCCATCCGCCATGACATAGTCCTTTCCTTCTATACGCAACTTTCCTGCTTCACGAGCCTGCTTTTCTCCGCCAAGCGCAATATAGTCGTCGTAAGCGATGACCTCCGCCTTGATGAAGCCCCTTTCGAAATCAGAGTGGATGGCGCCTGCCGCCTGCGGTGCTTTGGCGCCGATAGGAATCGCCCATGCCCGGACCTCCTTCTCGCCGGCGGTAAAGAAACTCTGGAGTCCCAGCAGCCTGTACGCCTCCCGGATCACCCTATTGAGTCCAGCTTCCTCCAGCCCGATCGCGGCCATATACTCCGAGGCGTCCTCGCGCGACAACTCGGCCAGGTCAGCTTCGATTTTTCCGCAGATCACTATCGGCGTGATTCCGTCTATGACACCGGGGTCGCCATCTAGCGCACTTTCGTCGACGTTTGCCAGATATAGCATCGGCTTCATCGTCAACAGATGAAGGTCTGCAAGCATCTCTCGCTCAAGATCACTCATCTCCATCTTGCGCGCACGATGACCTTGCGCCAGCCACTCGGCAACTCTTTTGACCAAGGTGAACTTCTCGGCGAGCCCCTTGTCGCGCTTGATATCCTTTTCGAGTCTCACCAGGACCTTTTCCGCAGTAGCCAGGTCCGCAAGCACAAGCTCTGTCCTGATAGACTCCGCGTCACTGACAGGATCTATCCTGCCGTCAACGTGCACGACGTTTGGATCGGCAAAGTATCTGATGACTTCGCACAGCGCGTCGGTCTCCCTGATGTGCGAGAGGAACTGATTACCCAGCCCCTCGCCCTGATGTGCGCCCCGGACCAGGCCGGCAATGTCCACGAACTCGACAGCGGCGGGAAGCACCCGCTGCGGAAGTACGATTCGCGCCAATCGATCGAGGCGCCCATCGGGCACAGGAACAACCCCGACATTGGGATCGATCGTCGCAAACGGATAGTTGGCAGCTACAACAGCTTTTCTGGTCAACGCTGTAAAGAGCGTGGACTTGCCGACATTAGGCAAGCCGACAATTCCTATGGAAAGGGACATTTATTGATCCTTCGAAATAGCGGACAATATCCAGACACTGTAACAGGAATTTCGTCGGCAAAAAGGAGATATATTGATGCGGATTGGTATGTTTGCCGACATGTATAAGCCGCATATCAGCGGCGTGACCAACTACATCAGCCTCTACAAGTCGAGGTTCGAGGAGCTTGGCCACGAGGTGTTTGTGTTTACCTTCGGCGACAACTCTTACGAAGACAGCGAACCCAATGTCATTCGCTCATCAGGAATCCCATGGGGAAAAACAGGCTGGCAGATGGGTATGCTGCTCTCCGCCGAGGCAAAGCGGATTATTCCGACGATAGATGTAGCTCACGTGCACCACCCCTTTGTCTCCGGCCAGATTGCCTTGCGCAAGTGCGAGCCGCACGGAATTCCTGTGGTGTTCACGAATCACTCACGTTATGACATCTTTGCTGACACCTACGCCGGCTTTGTCCCCAGGTTCGCGCGAAGAGCGATGCTGCAAAAGTATTTGAAGGGCTTTGCATCCAGAGTTGACATGTATATTGCACCTTCGGCGGGCATTCAGGGGTGGCTTGCCGAGTGGGGGGTCACTGACAGGGCGGTCGTACACAACAATGCAATCGATACAGCATCTTTCTTTAGCCCGGATAATCCGCGATCCCGTATGGATTTCGGCTGGTCCGACGAGGAGGTCGTTCTTTGCCACCTCGGACGTCTTGGGCCTGAAAAGAACGTGGTGATGCTGATCGAGTCTTTCATTGCAATTGCAGGCGACGCACCTTCGGCAAGATTGCTGGTCATAGGCGATGGACCTATGCGGGAATCTATGGAGGGCCTACTGGCTGCTCACTCAATGAGAGACAAGGCGCACTTTACCGGAGCTGCATCCTACGATGAAGTTCCGGGAATGCTCCGCGCGGCGGATGTTTTTGTTACCGCTTCGGTCTCGGAGACCTTCCCTCTCGTGGTGATGGAGGCTTTGGCCGCGGAATTGCCGGCGGTAGGCGTAAGGTCAGCGGGAGTGGGCGAGGTGATCGACGACGGCGTAACCGGACTTCTCGCCGAGAACAACGTCACTGATCTCGCCGAGAAGCTGATGCTCATCACTCAAGACCAGGCATTGCGGCTGCGCATGAAAGAGGCTGCGAAGATCGCGGCTTCAGATTTTGATATCCGCCCGATGGCTGACAGACTGCTGTCACACTACGAGAAGCTCATAGACAGCAAGCGAAAGCTTGCCTGAAAAACAACGAGGCCCCGTCTCTCAAGGAGCGGGGCCTCATCGTGTGGTTCCTTCTCAGGCAGTTAGCCGGGTGACTACATCATCCCGCCCATGCCGCCCATGCCAGGCATCCCGCCGCCAGGACCCTCATCCTTCGAGGGGGCGTCGGTAATTGCGGCCTCGGTGATGAGAATCAGCGAAGCGATTGATGCTGCATTCTGCAGTGCCGAACGGGTGACCTTGACAGGATCGATAACCCCCATCTTGAGAAGGTCTCCGTATTCGCCGGTCATTGCATTGAGACCCTCGCCTTTGCCGAGAGTCTTGACCTTCTCGACCACGACAGATCCCTCGAAGCCAGCATTTCCAGCGATGGTCTTCAGTGGCTCTACCAAAGCTTTTCTGATGATCGAAACACCGATCATCTCCTCGGCATCGAGATCGAGAGAGTCAAGCGCGGGCAGTGCGTCGACAAGAGCAACTCCTCCGCCGGCGACAATACCCTCCTCAACCGCAGCACGAGTCGCCTGAAGCGCGTCCTCGATGCGATGCTTCTTCTCCTTGAGCTCGACCTCGGTGGCGGCTCCGACTTTGATTACAGCGACTCCGCCTGAAAGCTTGGCGAGTCTCTCCTGCAGCTTTTCGCGATCGAAGTCAGAATCGGAGTTCTCGATCTCGACCTTGATCTGATTGATGCGGGCGGCGATAGTCTCCTCGGTGCCTGCGCCGTCAACGATCGTGGTGGCGTCTTTCGTCACCTTGATGGTCTTGGCGCGACCAAGCATGTCCAAAGTGGCGCCGTCGAGCTTCACGCCCAACTCCTCGGAGATGACCTGACCACCTGTTACAACAGCGATATCCTCAAGCATACGCTTGCGGCGGTCGCCGAAGCCCGGAGCCTTGACCGCTACGCAGTTAAAGGTGCCGCGCAGCTTGTTGACGACCAGGGTGGCGAGCGCCTCTCCCTCTACGTCCTCGGCAATAATCAGAAGTGCCTTGCCAGCCTGGATGACCTTCTCAAGCACCGGCAAGAGATCCTGAACGCTGCCGATCTTCTGATTGGCAATGAGGATAAGCGGGTCGTTGAGTACAGCCTCCATGCGATCCGAATCGGTGATCATGTACGGAGAGATGTAGCCCTTATCGAACTGCATGCCCTCTACAGTCTCGATTTCGATGCCGAATGTCTGAGACTCTTCGACAGTGATGACTCCGTCCTTGCCGACAACCTCCATCGCTTCCGCGATCTTGTTGCCGATTCTGTCATCAGCGGCCGAGATGGAGCCAACATTGGCGATCTCTTCCCTGTCTTCGATCTCCTTCGCGTTAGCCTTGATTGTCTCAACGACAGCGTCGACAGACTTCTCGATACCACGCTTGATCGCAAGCGGATTAGCCCCTGCAGCCACATTGCGCAGCCCTTCGCGAACGATGACCTGAGCAAGCAGAGTAGCGGTGGTGGTGCCGTCTCCGGCGATATCGTTGGTCTTGGTTGCGACCTCTTTTACCAGCTGGGCGCCCATGTTCTCCAAGGCGTCCTCGAGCTCAATCTCCTTGGCGATCGTAACGCCATCATTGGTGATCGTAGGCGCGCCGAACTTCTTGTCGAGCACGACATAGCGGCCCTTAGGACCCAAGGTCACCTTCACAGCATCGGCCAGCTTGTTTACGCCGGCCTCAAGACCGCGGCGAGCGGTCTCATCAAAACGAATATCCTTAGCCATCTAAGGTATCTCCTCCTTCAAAATAGTCTGGCAATCAAACAACCTGAAAAACAACTGCTTTAGTCAACAACAACGGCGATGATATCCCGCTCGGCGTCGAGAATCTTGTATTCAACGCCGTCGATTTTGACCTCACTACCACCGTACTTGCTAAAGATCACGGTGTCCCCGACTTTCACGTCGATCGCCACCCTGGTGCCATCTTCCTTGAGCTTGCCATCTCCCACAGCAACTACCTCGCCGCGCTGCGGCTTTTCCTTGGCGGTGTCCGGGATGAACAGACCGCTCTGTGTCTTTTCCTCGGCATCCGCCGGCTTGACGATCACGCGATCGCCCAACGGCTTCAAATTCATGTGCTGCCCTCCTGTTTCGATATCTGACATGACCAGAAAGCCCGGCAAGTCAGGTGAAGGTCGACTGGCGAGTTCCCGCCAGTTCATACCTCGAATTTTCGCACCCGAAAGCCGAACCTGCTAGCACTCTTTGTCTTTGAGTGCCAGCAGGAACGAATTATACCTTGCGCCGACGTGAGGTTCAATACTCTTTACCAGCTACTTTGCAACTGATATTGAGTCTGACGCGCTTAGATTATTGGTGGACGCTACTAGTCTACATTCACCGTTTTCCACAGGTCACGGAATTGCTCGTAGGTATAGGCGCTGATGACTCCGGTGCCGCCGATAACATAGCAGCCTGTGCCGTCCAAGCCCCAAGTGTTATGCCCTACACTTCCGCTTTCAGCAAAATACGCATTGACCTGCGGGTGCAACGATCCACTCGGGGTCAGTAAAATCGGGGCGCCCGCCCAATATGCAAGTGACGCCGCAGCAAACCCATCGGCGAATGCATTGCCCGAGACAATGGTAGCCAAGCTGTCAGTCATCCCTAGGTCATTGACCCCGTGTAGCGCAACATTTTTGGAAGTCTCGAATCTGTTTTCACCGGTGATTCGCGTTGCGCCAAACTCGGCATCAAGTTGATCGAGCAACGCATCACTTATAACACCCGATCCACCTACAACCATCAAATTGGTGATTCCATTGTCACGCAACCAGGTGACGGTGGTGGTCGGCACCGAATCTTTATTTGTCATCAGAATCGGCGAGGAATCCCATCCGGCAACCGGCGCCGCCGAGAGGGCGTCCGGGTAGGCGTTCCCATTGACAATGTATGCCGTTTGTGTGCCTATAAGGCTAGCCATCTCGTCAGCGATTGCTACCGCGGTATGGAAGCGATTGATGCCGCCAAGTCGCTTTACTGAGGTAACCCCCCTCATCTCCTGCAGCTTGGAAAACACATCCTCGCTGACAGCTGATCTGCCGCCTATGACATACAGATCAAGCTCATCTTCATCCCAAAACAACGATTCTGTGATGCGCGTTATCTCCGCTTTGGTTTCCCACGGCAGGGAGTCCCTGTGGGTCAGAAGTAAAACGCCGCCGCGCGATCCCGCCAGGGTCGCACCAGCGGACATGTCTGCTGGGCTGTGTCCATTCGCAATAACAATCGTATTGGGGCCATATCCGGTACCATAGTAGGAGTTTTCCGTGTTGTCCCACTGCAGGCGAGATATTGCTGCTGCGGTGGCAAACCTGTTGGGTCCCGATATGCGTCGAGCATTGCCTAATGTGATGTGCAGCTCATACGCGAACGGATAGTCTGAGATGCCCTCGATTCCCAGATAATAGGTACCGGGGAAAGTTGCCGGGTACCACAGTGATTCACTGTAGGTGGAGTCGAAATATGCATGATCGTCAACGGTTCCGAGAAGCACCATATCCTCGTCGTAAAGCCTGAGATAAGTATCCGACCAGCCTGCCACATACATCGTCTCAACCCAAATTGGCGTGCCTGTCTCGGTAATGGTTATTTTGACAAAATCAACTTCGTCCTCTTCAAGGTTGTTGGTGCCATGAAAGGTACGCTTCGACGAAAAAGTGTTGCCGTGAACAGTTGGGTTATAAACCATAGCCGTTTGTGTAGTATCGTCCGGTTCGAACCTGTCTTGATCGAACCGCGCGATCTGAGCCGTAACCCCTTGGCCGGAAACACCACCCTTGGCCGAAACTGCGGCTAACGGCAGTACGGCAACCATTACTAAAACCAGTACCATTAGAATGGAAACTTTCGAGCGTAAAGAGTAGTTCATAAACCCCACTCCTCTCCCTCTAAGCAGGTGAACCTGCTTGGCTGAGAATGCCGATCCCTCACCCCGGCGCAATATCGACAATACTCCTGTAATGCATAGAATACAATGCCTTAAAGTGGCTTAATTCGGCCTACCCCAACCTCATGTCAGGCATCACATCGGCGCTTAGTAAAAGCCTCTCGCCGCGCAAAAACCGAAATGTCCCCGCGACGCCTATCATCACCGCATTGTCAGTACACAAAGCCAGTGGCGGCACTGACACGGACACCCCTGCCCGGCCAAGCTCTTCGGAAAGGGCGTGGCGTAATTCCCGGTTCGCCGCGACACCGCCTCCCAGCACAAATCTCTTCACGTCATACTTTTTCACGGCCCGAAGGGTCTTGGCGACCTGCACGTCGTTGACGGCCGCCTGGAATGAGGCCGCCAAATCAGGCAGGTTCAGCTGACGACCAGCCTCCCTTTCATGGCGGACGTAATTGACCACCGCTGTCTTGAGCCCGGACAATGAAAACGAGTAGTTCTTTGAGTGCATCATCGCCCGGGGAAAATCGATAGCGTCCCGATCCCCTTCTTCGGCAAGCGCCGAGAGGATCGGCCCACCGGGATAGCCTAATCCAAGCAGCTTCGCCACCTTGTCGAAAGCCTCCCCCACGGCATCGTCAAGAGTCTCTCCTAAGATCTTGTAAGTACCCCATTTGGGAACATAGGCCAAAAAAGTGTGCCCACCACTAAGCACCAGCGCGATAAATGGTGGCTCGATCTCCGAATCAGCCATTCGCGCGGCAAAAATATGTCCCTCGAGGTGATTGACGCCTACCATCGGCACGCCGGAAGCAAGCGAAAGCCCCTTGGCGTATGCAAGGCCGACGACCAGCGCCCCAACAAGCCCCGGTCCCTGGGTGACAGCGATGGCATCGAGGTCCTTGTACGCGAGCTGCACTCCTATTCTCTCGCTTGCGAGCTTCATCGCCTCATCCACTGTCGAGACGATCGCCTCCGTGTGCTTGCGACTGGCAATCTCCGGAACTACCCCGCCGAAACGTGAGTGAAACTCGGTCTGACTGGCAACCACACTGGATAGCACGGTGCTGCCAGAAGAGAGCACGGCAGCTGCGGTCTCGTCACAAGATGTCTCAATCGCAAGCACGATGGGGCCGAGAATGTCCGGGAAAGCACCAAGCATGCTCAGCGTTGACTCCGCCTCACGCGCTAAAGCTTTAAAGCGAGTGGCCTCTTGAGATGAATCGAGTTCCCCTGACGACATAGTCAAAGCATCTTCTCCACTCTCGGAGTAATACTGCGGCCTGAGTCCTGCGACGATAAAACCTGCCGACTCGCACAGGGCGATCGCCCCAGCGTTGCCCTCCCTGACCTCAAGGGTCATGCGATTGACTCCTCGCTGTGACATGACGCTGTATAACGCGGCTAGCAATGCCTTTGCGAGACCCCGTCTTCTCCAGTCGTGGGCCACGGCAAGATTGAGAATGTGCGACTCATACTCGGCAAAACACGCCCCGATGTAACCGGAGACGCGGCCGCTACATACCGCAACCAGCCATACCCTGTCATCCAGACAGAGTTCAGAGCGAAATATCCCACGGCTCCATGGGTGCGCAAAACTTCGCTCCTCGATGGCGAGCACGTCGTCTACGTCCGATGCAACCATGTTCCTTACGTAAGCGCTCATGCGGGATGCCCCCCGCCTGTACCGCCCGCTCGCCTGCGCGAGGCGCTGTTCCGCTCGTTTTCCTCGGCATCCGAGAGGCGCGTGTAGATCGGCAAGACTCCTGCTGCGTCGCCGTCCCCGATCTCTCCCGTCTCACAGTGCGCACTGTGCGCCATCAGCAAGGAGGCGCCTGAAGGAAGCCACAGATGCTCTTCGGCGATCCATGCCGAGGAGTTGAATTCTGCACGGAAAATATCGGCGTACTTTACCAGGCCGTTGCCGGTAAGAAGCACCGGTTTGCCGAGTGTGGCCCATCGCTTCGCAGCCACATCCGGCTTGCTGACAGTGTCGTGGTCCAGCCTGCGAACCTCAAGCGGTCCGACACGGAACAAGGCCGGATAAACCTCGCCCCGCATGGCATCGCCGACTACCCCGACCAGGGCATCCTCCGATGCAAGGGCAGCGATTCTCCACGCGACTGCATCGGCGGTACCGAGTTCATACAGCGGCACTCCAAGGGCACTCGCCAGCCCTTTTGCAAGCGCGACGCCGATGCGCACGCCTGTAAAAGATCCAGGCCCCAAGCCAACGACAACTCGATCCACGTCGCCGAAGGATAATCCTGCCTGCTCAAGCAGCGCCGATACTCTAGGTGCACTCTCAGAGAGAGCCGCGCGAGGTGAGTAGGTATCATCGCTTGCAATGATATGCACTCGATTTTCTTGCATCTGCCCGACGCCGATAGCAACTACCTCGGTGGCGGTGTCGATTCCCAGCACCGTGCGCTTCATCGATGCACCTCAACCCCGGACAGGCTGGAGCAGGCATCTACCCAGGACTCGATAATCGCCGCTCCCCTCGGGCCCCTGGCCATAAGTGACATCTCCCTGACTTCGTCTTCGATTATCCTTATATCGACAGCGACATAGGAGTCTGGCTGGCTCTCGGCAAAGCGATCTCCCCACTCGACAACGGCAACGCCGCCGGAGTCAAGGGCGTCGTAGTATCCAACATCTTCCAACTGCGCTGCAGAGTCCAACCTGTAAAGATCAATATGGTAGAGGGTGAGCCTGCCTTCATGAACCTTCATAACGTTGAAGGTCGGACTTGTCACTCCCTCGTCTACTCCCAGCCCTGCCGCGATCCCTTTTGCCAGCGCGGTCTTGCCCGCCCCAAGGTCGCCAGAGAGCAGTATCGTGTCGCCGGGAACCAGTAGCCCTGCCGCTGCCACTCCGACCGCATGCGTCGATCGCTCACTGTAAGTGTATATCTCGAAGCGATGCCCCTGGTCTCTCATTTGCGCAAGTCCCCACACCCATCTTCTTTATCGCTTGACGGTCGCTCGGCATTCAGCAATTCACCAATCACCGAAAAATCAGCCAACAGTGTTTCCCGCTTGGTCACATCGTATATCGCTGCGGCGGGGTGATACACCGGAATCACTGTTAGAAACCCTTTGTGCTGCGGAATTCCTCGCTGCTTTGTAATGGTTTCAGTCGTCTTGAGGACAAATCGCGTCGAGAAGTTGCCGAGTGTAACGAGAATCTTCGGATGCACCAAAGCCACTTGCCGGCGAAGGAGGTTTGCGCACGCCGCTATCTCGGCCGGCGTCGGGTTCCTGTTGCCTGGCGGACGGCACTTGAGCAGGTTCGTGATGTACACATCACTTCTATCCAGGTGAATAGAGCGCAGCAACTCATCGAAGAATTTCCCTGCGGCTCCCACGAAGGGTTCTCCGCGTAAATCCTCATTACGACCAGGGGCCTCGCCCACGAACATCAGGTTCGCGCAGGGATCACCAAACCCGAAAACCACACGATTCCTGGTAGTGCTCAAAGGGCACTCGCGACATTCTTCGGCTTGTCGGCGAAGCTCATCCAAGGTATCAAAAACAGTGCTCACGACGCTACAGCCACACAGTCAGCTCGTCCACAGGCCTTCTTGCGGGACGCGCTGAAGACTCTGCCGAGTAACCAATCGGCAATATGGCAACTGGAGTGATCGGTGCGGTTATATCGAGTGCGTCTCGAATGGCGCCCTCATCGAACGCCCCGATCCAGCATGACGACAGCCCCCTATCGACCGCGGCCAATAAGATGTTTTGGATTGCCGCGGCGGTATCCTGGATTGCGTAGAGCATCTCCCCTCGGCCACCGTACCTTGCCGCACAGGGCCTGGGGTCCACTGAAACAACGATTATCACGGGCGCAGGCGCAACCCATCTCTGGCGCAGAGCCTCGATCAGGCGCTCCTTCGCCGCCGCACTTCGAACCACAGTGAAACGCCAAGGCTGGATGTTGCCCGCCGAAGGCGCTGTTATCGCAGCGGCCAGCAGCGCTTGAACATCATCATCGCTGACAGCAACTTTGGTCTTGAAATGGCGAACGCTCCTGCGCTTGGCAAGAACATCGGTAAACTCCATATGCTTCCTTCCAGCTTGAGTTTTTCTGTACAAGCTATTCTAGACCAGCAGCTCGAAATTCGGAGATCGGATAAAGGAAAATCGAATCGGTTGCCGAACTGATAGGTAAACCCAAGGAGGTAGCGCCATGCCGATGAGACGCCCTGGCGTAACGAACGAAGATATCGGAATGCGAGCGTTTCAGATCCGCAAAGCCAAAGCGGTTGAACGGGCCATGGATCGCGTTCGCCACTCACACAAAAAGGAGTGGCATTCGATAACCAGCTCGCAGGTAGAAGAGATCGAGTGGGTACTCGGTGAGTTATGGGCGTACGTCGCTCGTGACGAGTGGAACGACCTGCGCTTTGGGCATCTTGGTATTCCCGATCTGCACGAGATATTGAAGCTAGGCCGAGAACTCCGCCAGCACTCTCGTAACGCGGTAGAGATATTGATGGACGTCAACGCCATAATCGTCAGGAAGGGCAAAGAAGTGGCGCCGAGCGATTCCGCCACTGAAGACTAGGGCCGCTGCGAGGCTTTGGCTCGCTCGATCTTCTTCTTTACCTTCTTGAGCCTGAACAGATCTTCCCGAGCGCGCTCATCAAGCGTCTGGCGAATATATGTTACTTGCTCCCTGAGCTGCGGGATCGTCACTTGCTCAAGCGCATTGACCCTTCGATTCGTTTTCTGAATCTCATCGCCGAGTCGTTTGAGTCGGGTTTCTATATCGGCATACTCAATGATTACATCGAGTATTCGCTCGAATCTGTCGGCGGTCTCGTCAACCCTGCTTGAGATCCCTGTAACCGAGTAGCCGCGAGTGAAAGAAGATCTGATCGGGCTCTCGCCCTTGGTCACCACGGGAACGGGTACGCCCATGATGCGGGTTCCTGACATCTCAACAACGACATCGCCTTTGGTTGCCATTCCTGCGGAACGCAACGCTACCGTGCCGTCAACCGCTTTTGCAACGGCAAGCGAATACTGCGCGTCCGAAACAGCCTTTTGTAAGGCTTCGGACAACCGTAAGGTTTCATCCATCACACCCATGAACTCGATGAGTAGGGCATCGCGCTTTTGCTTGAGCAGGTCCATGCCCTGCTCCGCCAGCTTGATTTGCCCTCGGCGTTCAAGAAGCTCAGAGCGCGTAGGTCGTACTTCTTCCAAGATACTCGCACCTCACTATATGTCGCCCTTGACTTCAGGATTAGGATGATATTTCTCGATGAAGTCGCGTACTCGCTTGAGCTCGCTCATTGGTAGCCCGCTCATCAGATCCCAGGCAATCTCCAAGGTCTCCTCCACGGATCGCCCTTCCTCGCCCTGTCCGACGATGCGCGACTCGAAGTCATCAGCAAAACGCAGGTAGCGTCTGTCGGTCTCGGACAATGCCTCCTCGCCAACGATCGCAACAAGCTTGCGAAGATCGCGTCCTTGAGCGTAGGCCGCGTAGAGCTGATTGGCTACTGCCCGATGATCTTCTCGGGTTTTCCCCTCACCGATACCTAAATTCATCAGTCGCGACAGGCAAGGAAGCGTATCAATCGGGGGATAGATGCCGCGCCGGTGCAGATGCCTTGAGAGCACTATCTGCCCCTCAGTGATATATCCAGTTAGATCCGGGATGGGATGCGTGATGTCGTCATCGGGCATAGACAGGATGGGAAGCTGCGTAACCGAACCTTTGCGGCCTTTAATCCTTCCCGCACGTTCGTAGATTGCTGCAAGATCGGTGTACATATATCCCGGAAATCCACGGCGGCCCGGTACCTCTTCCCGCGCGGTAGAAACCTCCCGCAGCGCCTCACAGTAGTTTGTCATATCCGATAGAACCACAAGCACCTGCATGTCCTTCTCAAACGCGAGGAACTCGGCAACTGTGAGTGCGCACTTGGGGGTAAGGAGCCTCTCGACGGTAGGATCGTCGGCAAGATTCTGAAAGAAAACGACTCGAACCAGCGCGCCCGTCTCCTCGAACTGCGACATGAAGAAGCTGGCCTCGCGATGCGTGATGCCCATCGCCCCGAAAACTATCGCGAACTCCTCACCGCTTTTTACTCGTGCCTGACGGATTATCTGTGCCGCCAACTCGTTTGCAGGCAGGCCGGATCCGGAAAAGATGGGAAGCTTCTGGCCTCGGACAAGTGTGTTCAAGCCATCTATGGCGCTAATCCCGGTTTCAATAAAGTCAGCAGGCTTTTCCCGAGAGTATGGGTTGATCGGCGAGCCCATTATGTCGAGACGAGCCTCGGGAATGATCGGGGGGCCGCCATCGATCGGCTTTCCGGTCCCATTCAGGACTCTTCCGAGCATCTCGGTAGAGACATCGATCTTTGCAACCTCTTCGAGAAAGCGAATCTCCGTGGAACTGACGTCGATACCCTGTGTCCCCTCAAAGACCTGGATCACAGCGATGTCGCCCGATATCTCCAGGACCTGCCCGGTCCTGATCGCGCCATCCGGCATTCGAATGGTCACCATCTCGTTGTACGCGACATCCTGAACGCTATCCACAAATACCAGCGGTCCCGTGACATACGAAATTGTTCGGTAGTCCGTGGATACAAGCGATAGCTTCATCTTTTGCTCAGGCGCACCTGTCGTTGAGATCGTCACTTCAGTACACCTCGATTCCCGCGATATCTTCTACCAGTTGATCTGCAAACTTGGGTATCTGCTCAAGCGCTTCGTCGTGTGGCATCGTTTTCATTTGGGCGATTCGATCGCGAATGGGCATATCCAGCACTTGGCGAAGAGACACCCCCCTGTTTAGAGCTGCAACGGCAGCATCATAGAACGATAAGATGACTTTCAGCATTTCGTATGCTTTATTTGGAGGACAGTAGGCATCTACCTCGTCGAAAGCAAACTGCTGAAGGAAATCCTCCCTCAACATTCTAGCGACTTCCAATATAACCTTCTCTGACTCAGGAAGCGCATCGGGCCCAACGAGTTGCACAATCTCTTGCAGTTCTGTCTCTTTTTGCAAGATAAACATCGCCCTGTCCCGCTTCTCCTGCCAGTCCGATGCGACATTCTCTTCGTACCAACTACGAATCTGCGAGCCGTAAAGTGTGTAGGATTTAGTCCAGGAAATCGCCGGGAAGTGCCTGCGATGAGCCAACGATGTGTCAAGGGCCCAGAATGCCCCAGTGACTCGCAGTGAGTTCTGGGTCATAGGCTCCGACATATCGCCGCCGGCCGGAGATACCGCTCCGACCATGGTGACTGAGCCAACCCTGCCGTCAGAACCCAAGGCCCTGACTCGACCGGATCGCTCATAGTAAGCGGCCAAGCGGGTCGCAAGATATGCTGGGTAACCCTCCTCGCCTGGCATTTCCTCAAGTCGACCAGAAACCTCTCGCAACGCCTCACCCCATCTGGATGTAGAGTCGGCCATCATTGCAACGTTGTATCCCATGTCTCGGTAATATTCAGCCAGAGTGGCCCCAACGTATATGGATGCCTCGCGAGCCGCTACCGGCATATTGGAGGTATTGGCCACAAGAATCGTTCTGTCCATAAGCGGGGCGCCGGTTCGAGGATCCTCGAGCTCAGGGAACTCCTCCAATACCTCGGTCATCTCGTTGCCGCGCTCACCGCAGCCCACGTAAACGATGATGTCAACATCGGCCCATTTGGCCAGTGACTGCTGGGTTACGGTCTTCCCGGTCCCGAAGCCTCCGGGGATGATGGCGTTACCTCCCAAGGCAATCGGGAAAAACGTATCCAGTATGCGCATGCCAGTAGTAAATGGATGATCGGGGTCGAGCTTTATATCATAGGGACGGCCCTGGCGAACAGGCCATAACTGACTCATTCTTATTTCTGTTCCGCCCTCAAGCGTGGCAAGAACGTCTTTTATTGTGTAGGCACCGCCAGGCTTCACGCTTTCAACAACACCTGACACATCCGGGGGAACCATTATCTTGTGAACGATAGTTTGCCCTTCTGGGACCGTTCCAACGACATCGCCAGGCTTCAGCGCGTGGCCAACTTCGACAGCAGGCGTGAAGTCCCAGGCGCGCTCGACATCAAGAGCCGCAGCAACCGTGCCTCGCTCAATGAAGTCTCCAATTTGGTCGGCAATCACCGGCAAGGGCCGCTGGACTCCGTCGTATATCGAGGAAAGCAATCCGGGGCCCAGCTCAATCATCAATGGTCCCTCGGTAGACTCGGCAATATCGCCGACTTTCAGTCCGGATGTATCTTCATATACCTGAATTGTTGCGAGATCCGCCTCGAGGCGAATGATCTCTCCCATTAGCCCTTCCTGGCCCACTCGCACTATGTCGTACATCTTGGCCCCGCGCATCCCTTGCGCTACAACAACCGGGCCTGTGATCTTGAGTATCGTTCCGAGTATCATCAGCCTCGCCTCAATGTTATGTCGAATCCAATAGCTCTTCGTATAAGCCGTGCCAGATATGCCCGATGATCCTCTCCGACCTCAAGGTATTCCTTGATAGGCAACGAGATCACTATCGGACGGTATATCGAATCTATCTTGCGCTGGGTTCGCTCATCGATCTCTGCCATCAGTTTTTCGTTGACAGCTATAATGCCACTGGTCTCGTCATCCAACAGCGCGTTCAGTTGAGCTCTGGCCATTTCCGGCGTGTCTGCAACAACAACGCTGACCCCGGAAAGCCGAAACCCGTCGGCGGTATCAGCGTCCGTGAGAACCACAAGGCTATACAAGGATCAGCTCCTTTCTCACGCGCTCAATCGGCATGCCGACGGTCTTTCCTTTCGCAATGATCCGGATATTGGTAATCTCATTTTGCTTGGCCCAAAGGTAGGAGATGGTAACTCCGATTCCGAGCAAGTCCCCTCGCGCCAGGGATACTGCATGCCGAGCAAGCTTATCCTCTAGCGCACGTTCAAAGACAGAAATGCTGTTGTGCTCCAAGTAAAGCATGGCTACATCATTGAGAGCTGATCCATAGGGTGTTTTCTTGAGACGGCTCAAAACCTCATCGATATCCGACATCCTTGACAGTTCGTTATAGAGCTTCTGGCTTATAATCAAGCCACCGGGAAGGAAAAAGGATTCGGCTACAGGCGCATCGACATTGGCATATTGCAGCCGAAAAACCATGACCAAATTGCTTACGTCCATCTGTATGGCCAGAATCTTGCGTGCTGTCCTGATGTTAGCTCGACGTTTGCGCAATCGCTGGCCAGCCCACGATGCATAGTACTTGTCCAGCGCGAGCTCCATTGCTGCAAGCTCACCCTTTTCAGTGAACTCAGCAAATCCCTCTCTGAGAGGGGCCGCGAAAGGGAGCTCCCAGGTCACAATGGTGTCGATTACCGCCTTCAAATCCTCGAGGCCAGCAAGTGCTCCAACATCAATTGGCCCGAGCGATCCTACAGGAAGTACGCCCTGAAGAATGTCTTTCGCGTCAAGTCCGAGATGCTTGGCTCTGAGAATGGTCTTGATGTTAAAGACATCCCACCTTCCTAGCAAAGTCGCCACCAAGTAGCGAGCTTCAGGATTCAGAAAGTCAATAACCCTTCCATACGTCCGAACCATATTGTTTGTTAATGCAATATCTACGTTGGTCGCATCCAGTCCGTGGATTGCAATCTCATTCAGATCGGGCCCATACTCAGTTCCGGACAGACTTTGAACAAGTCCTCTTATATCCGAAATACCTAAAAGGCCTTCGATGAATTGACGGCTGAGTAACCTTGAGTGCATAGCCCGGATTCGGGTGTTCCCATACCCGTAATCACCTGATCTGGGGGGACGAATCGCTATTTTGGTGCGACCGAGCTGGATCATGAGAACAGTATCTCCACAACTGTCGCCTGTGCCTGCTGTTTCGCCTTTTGCAATCGATCCTCTACCGTGTTGCGTCGAAGAATCCGGCCATCCCCGAACACGACCATCACGCCGCCGTTCGTAGTAATTTCAGGCCGGATCTCCCCATCACGCCCACTCGCGTCAACTATCGTTTGCGCCAGCTCCCTGTCACGTGGATCGACAAGTATTGTTGGGATCCCCCTCGCTCCATCGAGAGCCTCCTCCAACAGCACCTTAAACAACGTCTCATATCCATCGGCTTGACGTATTGAGCTCAGCTCGTTGGCAGCTTCCTCGAATACCCTTGTAATCGCGGCCTCCTTGGTCATCGCCAGACGCTTTTGTGCTGCAACCCTGGCTGCGTTGCGCTTTTTTGATGCGGCGACTCGCATATTTTGGCCTGCTGCTTCAACGCACTGGACGCAAATCGCCTTTTCCTGCTCTGCCGCCTCCCCGATAATAGAGTCCGCCTGAGCACCCGCTGTTTTCAAGAGCTCGTCGCAGTCGTTATTTGCCTGTTCCTCTAAAGCTCGGAAAATATCTTCTAGGGCCATATGCCAGACCTCTCTACGGGTAATCCACCTGCTTTTCTGCTATTTATTGAGCAGGAGGCGGTACCGGCATATTCACGATCATGATTGAAGCGACAAAGCCCAGAAGTACGATGATCTCCGGGAGTGCCTGGAGAACGACAACCCAGACCGCAGCATCAGGCCGTTCGGCCAACGTCCCTGCACCTGCAACACCGATCTTTGACTGTGCATATCCCGCGGCAACAGCAGAAACACTCATTGCCACACATGCGGCAATGGCCTTGGCGACGTGAGCTTCTACCTCACCCCCGGGCTCGGCAGCGAATGCTGCTGCCGGAATCGACAACACAAGCAAGAACGTTAGGCTAAAAACCCTTTTTGCAAGCCTACTGTTGATCATGCGCTCTTTCCTCCTCCAGTTTTTGTGAACGGACTATACGGCTGCTTGCCTGTTTCGTAAAACTTGCCGAAAAACTCGAGCAAGTTTAGACGCAAAGCATGAATAAGGGGACTGAAGGCGGCGATGACTACATGAACGCCATGAAGTATAACCCCCATCAATATGCCGATAATCGGATGCCCCATAACAGTCATCATATGATTGATCGCGTCGGCAAAGAGGGCCCCCGCCAACCCTACAGCCATAATACGTATATAGCTTGCCATATGAGCCACGGTCTCAAGGGTTTCGATGACGCCCATGACTCCACCACCCTTGATTGCGTACACCAGTCCGCCAATGGCGATAGCCGCAATGACAAACTGGGTTACCATCTGCCCTGTTTCGCCTATCGTTTCGGGCACAATAGCAAGTTGACCGATGCCAACTATGGCCAATATAGCCAGAATCATTGTCAAAATACCGCCGCGTTCGTAAGCGTGCTTCTTGTGCTTCGTTTTTATAGCGTTGATGATCCCCAGAGTAATTCCAAAGAGTATATGGATCACGCCGACGGCTATAGCTATGATCATATAAGGCACGATTTCGTCTACTCGATGGAAGATCGGTATGACGCCGAACCACTCATAAACACCAGTGGCATAATCCTTGGCTACCCATCCCGCACGCAGGGGCATATCTCCAAATCCCTCGCCATACATAAAGCCAAACACTATTACCATGGTTGCGGCAGGGCCCAGGATGGTTGTGGCGACCTGAATTAATTCGACTTCTCGAAACTTGAATCGAAGCCAAACCACCACGGCCAGGATGATTGCTCCATACCCAAAGTCACCGACTATCATCCCGTAGAGCAAAGGGAAAAAGATGAAGAGCAGCCATGTGGGATCAAGGGTTCCATACTTCGGAACGCCCCTCACGTTAGCTAGCAGCCCAAATGGAGCCACCAGTCTGGTGTTCTGAACCGCCACCGGGGTCTCGGCGAACATGTCCTCACGGATATCAATTTTGGTTACAATGATCTCGTTTCCCCACCTCTGCCGGATCTCACGATCCAGCTCATCAAACTCTTTCTCCGGAATCCATCCCCCAACTACGAATGCATACTCTGTGCGACCAAACTTTGGAATCGCTCCCAGCTCAGCAATCCGATCAGCCAGCACGTCCCGGATTGCAACCAGGCGCGTCTCCCACAACAAAGACATCCGCTCCAGCTCAGCAACAACCATTTTTAGTTCATCTGGAAGACTCCGGCGCCTGCTTGTCAGCTCCTCATAGGCGATATCGAACGGCATATCCTCAAAAGTGCTCGGGAGTCTGATCTGATTGACGTTCTCAACAGCGAGAAACTTGTGAACTGGATCCGAATAGACTTTGTTGAACACAATTATTGCCGCGGTTGTATCCTCGTCGATATCCGTAGAGACTATCTCGCACTGCTTATGGGTAATCTTGTCGAGCTCAGTGTTCAACTGCTCCAAAGCGCTTTTGTATCGACGCTCAACGAGTAGCGCGACAGACGCATATGCGCCTGTCGTTACAATCTGCTTCGCAAGGGGCTGGATTTTCTGCAAGATTGGCTCATAGCGAGCGAGCAAGGCCATTTCGCTCTCGAGAGAGGCGTGCTGCGCCGCCAAAGAGGCGGTTTTTTCCTCGACCTCCTCTACCACTTTCTCTATCTCGCGAGCCAGCTGCTCTGCATCAAGTGCGTAAAGCTGCTCATATTCCTTGCATTTTTCGGCATCGTCGATCCGTACTTCACCTTTGTTCATCGCCTGCAGTATCGCGCGCACCCTGATGAGAAGCTCTTCCATCCTCTCAAGATCAGCCTGTTGTCGCTGATGCAACTCCATGCACTCCAGGGGAACCTCGCCCGCCTCGATCTTGCTGGTCAAATCCTCGATGTGAAGGCGTCCATGCTCGTGAATCATGCTCACTACGTCGAAAAACAAGTTCTTCGGACCGATTATCTCGACCTTGGTCATTGGAACAAGCACTCTTCACACCCCCAATACTTAACTCTACGGTAAAATCGCTAAACTTTTGTCAGCGCCTTTACTACAAAATCAACAGCATCATCAATACGCTCAGCAACCCTTGCCTCCAGTGCCTCAACCTCTGCCGCTGTCTGCTCCTCAATCGCGGCAATCTCGGACTCGAGCTCTTTCTGCACGGCTTTTTCATGTTCTTTGGCCATCTTCTGACCCTGGGCCTCGGCAAGGCGCCTTATCTCGGCTGCCCTCTTCCGAGCATCAGCGACTATCTCCTCGGCGTGCTTTCTTGTTGCGAGGATTCTTCCGGATATCTCCAGCTCCTTCTCGCGAATGAGGTACAGCGGGGAGTTCGTCTCCGGCCCGACGATCTGCTGATGAAATTTGAGTTCCTGCAAAACCTTGTCATCCACGTTCTTGGTCCCCCGTCCTGAACAGGCTCCCGCCTCACAGACGCGTTGAACAACGATAAACTGCTGGTAAACTTCGACGACTGTGATGGGTGCTCCTGCTAAAATTTTCCCCAATACTTCAGAATTCTAAAAAGCTTACACGTACCGCCGAGGAAGTCGCAGCCCGAAAGCACAAGCAAGTTCATAGTTGATCGTTTCCGCGGAGTGAGCTAGCTCCTCCATGTCTATGCGCTCATCCCCCTGTACTCCGACGATTACAACCTCGTCGCCGATAGCTGCGCCACTCCCCCGGGGCAGCGCTACCATCATTTGATCCATGCAGATACGGCCGACTTGAGGGCATCTTGCCGAGGCAAGAAGCACCTGCATCTTGTCTGAGGCCGCTCTGTGAACCCCATCGGCGTATCCCAGTGGCAGCGTAACGATCGTACTCGGCTCAACAGCTCGCCAGGTAAAACCATAGCTCACACCTTCGCCCATGCCGATCCGCTTGACAAACGACACCTTCGCCCGCACCGACATCGCGGGTGAAAGCTTCACTACCTCACGCGCTTGGGGTGAGGGATACATCCCGAAAATACCTAGCCCACACCTGACCATTCCGAAGTGAGACTCTGGTTGAAAGATAGTTGCTGCGCTGTTTGCAGCGTGCACGATTCCCGGATCAATACCTTCGTCACGGAGCGACTCCAGTGCATCTAAAAACCGGCGCATCTGCCTTTGAAAGTCCCAGTCTTCAGGTATATCCGCAGTGGCGAAGTGCGTGAATACGCCCTCCATGCTCAACCCAGGAAAATCCGAGAGCGACCGAAGAAACTCCGCGGACTCCTCGGCGCGCACACCGATGCGATTCATCCCGGTATCTATCTCCAAATGGTATCTGGCTTTCCGACCCGCCGAGGCTGCCTCCATGCCGAGCTTGACCGCAAAATCCCTGGTGGTCACCGTAGGTATCAACTCGTACTTGAGTAGATCAGGCACCGCGGATTGAGGTGGCTCGGACAGAATATGGATCTCCTGGTCGATCTCCGCCGTACGCAGCGAGATTGCCTCCTCGACAGTGGCAACTCCGAGGCGATCCGCCCCGGCATCGATCGCTCGTCTGGCAACCGGAACCGCGCCGTGCCCGTAAGCGTCACTCTTTACGACCGCCATAAATAGCGTGCCTGGAGCGGTAAGACCCTTCAGCGTGGAAACATTATGGGCTATCGCCGAGAGATCCACCGTAACCCAGGCGCCGCGCTGGTACATTACCCGACCTCACTCCTGCTCAAGCAGTAACGATCGTACGACATCGGATTTGCTGATTATTCCAACCAGGCGGTCTCCGTCGAGCACCGGAAGGCGACTGACGTCCTTTTCAACCAGCAAGGTCGCGACTTCCTCCAGGGAAGCGTCTACCCGTACCGTAACGGGATTTTCCGTCATCACGGCTCGAACGTTAGCTGCTACCGCCTTCTTTAGCTCACTTTCGAACCTAGCGGTCGCGGGCGGGTACATAATGAATCCATCGAGAAGATGAAGATAGGTCGGAAACTCCAGCTTGACGTCTTGCATGATCAGATCGCCTTCGGTGACTATCCCGATAAGCTTGCCGTTCTCGATCACTGGCAGCGCCCCTATGCGCTCCTCGACCATTAACCTAGCCGCATCGGTCACCGAGGCATCAGGGGCTATCGTCAAAGGATCTTTCGACATCACGTTGGCTACAGTAAGTTCAGACATTATGGTGCTCCTCTCATGCACTAAAACTCGATAGTATCTGATTGTGTATTACTTCCGCCGAGCAACTCAGCGAACGCTTTCGGGAGAAAGCAGAAGATATCCTCGGCTCTCATGCACCTTTCGGTCAACTCTCTTGCGCCGAGAACGGCAGCTCGTCCATGTAAGTATGCCCCAAGTGCGCCGGCATTCAATGGCTCAACTTTCTGTGCGAGCAGCGTGCCGGCTATACCAGCAAGAATGTCTCCCGTCCCAGCGGTTGCAAGCTCAGGCCCACCGGGCAGGTTTAGAACCTGCCTGCCGTTGCAGCTTGTCACCGTTCTAGCCCCTTTAAGTACACAAGCGGTGTGGGCGCTGGCCAACTTTGCGGCAAAGCCGGGTCTGTCGGCCTGGATTTGGGAAGGCGTCACCCGAAGCAACCTTGCGAGCTCGCCGGGATGCGGAGTAATGACCTTCGGCGTCTGGAGGTGCTCCAGGAGATGAGCCTCATCCACCAAGATATTGAGCCCATCGGCATCGATCACCATCGGCATGTCAAGTGAGGTGAGCAATCGCTTTGTCAGAAGCGCGGCGCCACGGGAAACCGTCATCCCAGGCCCGATGACCACAGAGTCGAACTCTCTTACCATCTCCACTATTTCGGCCTCGGCTTTTGGGGAAAACGTCTTCGATCCCTCTTCGGCGACTCCGGCCACGACAATCGAAGGAGACATCACCTGCGCGATCGGGAGTATCGATTCGGGAACGATCAACAGCACATATCCCGCACCTGCCCGCTGTGCAGCGGCAGCCGCAAGAACCGCGGCCCCAGGATACGCCCCCGAGCCGGCGATGACTGCCACTCTTCCTCGGCTGTTCTTGTGCGTGTCCCAGCCATAGACCGGCAAGACCGCCGCATAATCCTGCACGTCCCACACTTCCATGGATTGGCGCAAGGCTTCCCCACTGACGGGAACACCAATATCGCATGTGAGCACAGTGCCAGAGCAGGCGGCGCCGGGATAAACGAGCGAGCCGATCTTGGGCGTGCCGAGAGCAATCGTAGTGTCCGCCTTGACCGCTTCCGCAGCAACCGCTCCGGTATCCGCGTCGACGCCAGAGGCTATATCCACTGCGATCACGGGCGCCGGCGAATCATTGATAGCGGCAATCCATGATCTGTAAGGCTCGGATATCTGCCCTGCCCGATAGCCGATTCCAAAGATCGCGTCGACCAGCACGCTAGCGCTGCTGGCCGCCGATAAATCCACCCCAACGTCAGCCACAACGCTACGTACGCCCTCCGCGCAAGCCCTTCGCGCCGCCTCGCCGGCGATGCCCTGTAGCGAAGCCGGATCCGCCGAGCAATAAACCGTCACGTCCCGGCCAGTCGCAACGAGATGTCGGGCTGCAACCCAACCGTCACCGCCATTATTTCCGGCGCCTGCAAAAACTATCACCGAGCCTTCGGGAGAAAATGCTGTAACCTCGGATGCCACTGCAGCTCCCGCGCGCTCCATAAGAGCGGACAGCGAGACTCCTTTGGCACGCACCGCTTCCTCCTCGGCGAAGAGCACCCCTTTGCGAGTCAACGCAAACCGCACCGATGTGCCCCCTTATGAATCGTCTGGCCTAGCTCCAATGAAAGCTTCTTCGTTGAGCGGGGCGTCATCTGTCTCGTCATCCTCGCTGTCAGCCAGACTCATCTCGTGAAGCATCAGGCGCGCCTCCCGAAACGAGGCCTCCAGCCGGGCCCGGGGATCGATCGGTGGACTCTCGGGCTTCGGGCGATGGGCGCCGGTGATAGCAACTGCCGAGGCAACAGCGGTGCTATGCGTAAACGACAGTGACAGGTGCAGCTCTATCACACCACTCTCAGCCGCCACCTCGGCGGCCCTGCCATGCAGTACGGGCTCGGGGCGCCCGTGCTTGTCCCTGACGACCTCCACATCGCAAAAGCGCATCCCGCTAAAACCAGTGCCGATCGCCTTGAGGACGGCCTCTTTCGCGGCAAATCGCATGGCGTAGTGGATTTCAGGCCTGTTGCGCTTCTCGCAGTAGTCCCTCTCGGCTTCCGAAAACAGTCTTTCCTTCAGCCTTGGCCTGCGAGCCAACGCTTGCCGCATGCGGTCGATCTCGACGATGTCAACACCCAGGCCTCGAACCCCCGATGGCGCAGGCTGAATATCAGTCGATCCCATGGGAAGGGCCTTTCCTTCCACGATTCACTCTACCGTTACGGATTTAGCTAGGTTGCGGGGCTGATCGACATTGCAGCCACGCATCTTTGCTATGCGATAAGAGAGTAGCTGCATCGGAATTATCGCCGGAATCGCCGAGAGAACCTCTGACGTGGCCGGGATGTAAAACACGTGCTCGGCATGCTTGGCGATCTCCGAGTCACCATGGGTTGCCACGGCAATCACTTCCGCGCCGCGAGCCCGAACCTCTTCGACATTGCTGACTACCTTCTCGTAGGTGTGTCCCTGAGTAGCCACTGCAACCACCGGTACCTCATCGCTGATCAGCGCGATCGGGCCGTGCTTCATCTCGCCTGCCGGGTAGGCCTCGGCGTGAATGTAGCTTATCTCTTTTAGCTTGAGCGCCCCCTCCATCGCTACGGGAACGCCCATTCCTCTTCCGAGGAAAAGCGTCGAATAGACGCCATTATACGCAGCGGCGCACTCCTCGATCGCGCTCAGGTCCTCAAGGATAGCCTCGATGATATCGGGAATGTTCGAGAGCTCCAGCCAGAGCGCTTCGACTCTTTCCGAAGACAAGGTTCCCTTGACTTGCGCAAGCTTGAGGGCAAATACCGTCAGAACCGCGATCTGCGAGGTGAAGGTTTTGGTGGCAGCGACGCCCACCTCGGGTCCTGCGTGCGTATAAAGAACGCCATCGGATTCCCTGGTGATTCTTGAACCGACAACATTGGTGACAGCAATGACCTTGGCACCTCTTTCGCGTGCCTCGCGAACGCCCGCAAGCGTATCAGCGGTCTCGCCCGACTGAGTGATTGCGACAACTATTGTTTGCTCATCAACGATAGGGTCAGAGTAGCGAAACTCACTTGAGACCTGAACTTCCACCGGCAGGCGGGCCCACTTCTCGATCAATAGCTTGGCGACTATACCTGCATGGTAGCTTGTTCCACAGGCTATGATGAAAACCCTGTCGACCGCGACTACCTGCTGGTCGGTCATTCCGAGCTCAGGCATGCTTATCTCGCCTTCGCTCATTCGCCCACTCAGGGTCTGTCGAATAGCTTTCGGCTGCTCATAGATCTCCTTGAGCATGAAATCTTCGAACCCGCCCTTTTCGGCAGCTTCAAGATCCCACTCCACATAGAGTCTTTCGGGCTCTACCCGAACTCCAGATCCGTTCGTGACGACAACGTCTTCACTCGTTATGGTAGCGATCTGGCCGTCAGACAGGACGATGACGTCCCTCGTGTACTCAAGCACCGCACAGATATCACTGGCCAGTATGTTCTCTCCCTCGCCAATACCGATGATAAGTGGCGAATCCTGTCGGGCAGCCACGAGTACATTCGGCTCGTCGAGGTGCACACAACCAAGCGCGTAGGCGCCGTGCAGTCTGGCAATCGCTTTAGCCATAGCCTCAGCAAGATCACCTTGGTAGTAGGCCTCCACAAGATGAGCTACGACCTCGGTATCAGTTTCACTGCGGAGTATGTGGCCGTTTTGCGCGAGCTCTTCGCGTAGCTGCGAGTAGTTCTCGATAATCCCGTTGTGAACAACGGCTATCCGGCCCGTGCAGTCCTTGTGCGGATGAGCATTCTCCTCACTTGGCCGACCGTGAGTTGCCCAGCGCGTATGCCCGATTCCAACTTGGCCGACAACAGGACGGCCTGCCAGAGCCTCAGCGAGATTTACGAGCTTTCCTACTCGGCGCGTTATATTGACTTTTCCATTGTCGATCACCGCTATACCAGCCGAATCATACCCCCGATACTCCAGCCGAGCCAATCCTCCGAGCAACACATCACTTGCTTGACGAACTCCTGTATATCCTACGATTCCACACATTCTCTTATCAGAACCTTTCTCAAAAATTGACCACCGCCCGCGCTGGCAGGCACATATGGTTTCCGATTAGTGATTATACCAGCTGCCCCTTGATGTAATGCCCTGAGGCGAAATATCACAATACCTCTATGTAGAATAGCCCAGGTATGGTATCCTTTCAAACTGGTGGGTCATAAGGACTCATGAAGATCGCGGCTTTGGGATTTCACAGTAAGTGATATCCGGCGTCGCACTGTTTTTGCCCCAGTAGGGGTGGAAGGATGGATTAGCATGGCAGAAGGTACGGTAAAGTGGTTCAATGCAGAAAAAGGTTATGGCTTCATCGAGCGCGAGGGTGGAGACGACCTCTTCGTGCACTTCTCGGAGATCCAATCTGACGGATTCAAGACTCTCGATGAAGGTCAGGCAGTAACATTCGAGGAGGCCACTGGCCGCAACGGTAAGCCGCAGGCTACAAAGGTCTACGCTCGTTAGATCTTGACCGCTCAAAAAAATTGCGGCGGCTCCATTTCGGGGCCGCCGCAAAATATTTAACCCAGCTCGTTCTTCACGATCCTGGCGAGATGATCCGCGGTTCTTAGCGCCACGTCCTCATCGGCCGCTTCAACCATAACGCGCACCAGAGGCTCAGTCCCTGAAGCTCGAACCAAAACTCGGCCTTCCTCGCCCATCTCCCTAGTCGCAACAGCGATGGCATCACTGAGGGCAACACTGGTAGACATCAAAGCCTTGTCCTTGACCCGCACGTTTTTCAACACCTGCGGGTAGCGGGTCATGATAGCAGCCAAGCTCGACAGCGGCTGCCGACTTTGCTTTATCACCGAGGCGAGTTGCAGCGCGGCGATAAGGCCATCGCCGGTAGTGTTGTGCTGCATAAAGATGATATGCCCCGACTGCTCACCGCCCAAAACCGCCCCGCTAGCCTGCATCTGCTCCAGTACATACCTGTCCCCAACTTTGGTCCTTATGACCTGTATTCCGGAGTGCTTCATTGCTACATCAAAGCCAAGGTTGCTCATCACTGTGCCAACCACAGTGGCGTTCGGCAAATCCCCGCGAGAGTGCAAGTGCGCTGCGCAGATAGCTATTATGGTATCGCCATCGATTGTTTCCCCTTTTTCATCGAGCACCAGCACCCGATCTGCATCACCATCGTGCGCAACGCCGAAGTCAACATCGTGGCTAAGCACAAGCTCTCTGAGTTGCGATAGATCCGTCGAGCCACACTTGACGTTTATCTTCGCGCCATCGAAATCACAGTTCAGTGGAATCACCTTCGCGCCGAGCTCTTTTAGCGCGGTTATGGTGGTAACCGATGCGGCGCCGTGGCCGCAGTCGACCGCTATCGTCATGCCCTCAAGATCAACCTCAATGGTATCCACGGCATGAGAGATATAACGGGCGTTCGCATCATCTACCCGCCGAACCACACCTATCGCCGATCCCGTAGGTCGACTCCAGCCCCCGCCTCCCTTGACGTACTCCTCGATTTCATCCTCAAGCTCATCGGTAAGCTTGAAGCCATCTCTGCTGAAAAATTTGACGCCGTTGTACTCTGGTGGATTATGAGAAGCGCTAATAACTACACCGCCATCGGCATCCATGGCCTTAGTAAGGTAGGCCACCGCCGGGGTCGGCACAACTCCACATACAAAAGCATCCGCCCCACCGGAGCAGATTCCTGCAACCAGAGCAGCTTCAAGCATATCGCCGCTAAGTCTGGAGTCCCTACCAACAACCAGTCTGCCGCGTCCCTTGTCTGCAAGAAAATGCCCGGCTGCTTCCCCTAACCGAAACACTAACTCAGGCGTAAGCTCACTATTTGCGACTCCACGAACTCCGTCGGTTCCAAACAGTCGACCCATATTTACCTCGATCCGTTCTCGCAAAACAACACACAAGACCCGCCCAAGGATAGGCGGGTCTTGATTTGATCGAAAAACTCCCTGCGGCCTAGCGCTTGGAGAACTGTGGACGCTTACGGGCTTTCTTCAAGCCGTACTTCTTGCGCTCAACCATTCTCGGATCACGTCGCAGATGACCAGCTCGCTTCAGCTCGCCTCTGTACTCCTCGCCAGCGTCGAGCAGGGCGCGAGCGATACCATGACGAAGCGCGCCGGCCTGGCCGCTAATTCCGCCACCGTGGATCTTTGCGATGACATCGAATCGATCGCTTGTCTCGGTAGTCTTGAAGGGCGCCTGGACGAAGGTGATTAGCGCCTCGCGGCCAAAGTATTCAATGCCAGGGCGGCCATTTACAGTTATAACCCCGGTCCCCGGGATCAACATGACGCGGGCGACTGAAGTTTTGCGCCTGCCTGTCCCACGATAAACTGCCTTGGTGTTATCAGCCATTGATTCGACCCTCCAGCGTAATCTGGCGCGGATTCTGGGCCGCATGGGGATGTTCGGGTCCTGCATAAACCTTCAACTTCTTGCCCATCGCTCGCCCGAGGGTGTTCTTGGGCAGCATGCCCTTGACCGCACGCGTTATGACCCTGTCGGGGTGACGCTCAAGCATGCGAGATATCGGGGTGGCTTTCAGGCCACTATTATATCCGCTGTGCCTGTAGGCGATCTTTGTCGCCATCTTGTTTCCGGTGAGCTGAATCTTCTCAGCGTTGATGACAACGACGAAATCGCCGGTGTCAACATGGGGAGTGTACTGCGGCTTGTTCTTGCCTTTCAGGATCTGAGCGATCTGACTTGCAAGACGACCCAGCACCATGTCTTTGGCGTCGACGAGCAGCCACTCGCGCTCAATCTCCCCCGGTTTGGCATGGTAGGTCTTCACTTGTCCTCCAATTTCAAATAATTTCAATTTCGAATAACGCTCGGTCACTGTTCGTATAAGATCACGGGGCTCAAACGAACCCCTAAACTATAGCCATCGACCTAGGCCGAGTCAATAACCGAAGTGCCTCAAAGTTGCCTATGCCTGCAAACGGCTATGCGCTCAGAGCGAATCCTCCAGCCAGCAACTCGAAGGGTACTCGACGCGCCACAAAGTAAGACCGTGCGGCGGGGCGGTCGGACCAGCAGCCGCGCGGTCACGACTTGCCAGCACCTTATGCAACCAATCAACGTCTCGCCGACCCAACCCTGTCTCGACCAGACTTCCCACAAGTATCCTCACCATCGAGTGCAAGAATGCGTCTCCGACGACCCTTATGGTCACCTCTCGCTCCTCCCGGAAGCACTCCTCGGTAATCTCCACAACCTCAAGCGCCCTGTGAGTGTTTATGCCAATCGCCGAATCTCTGACACAGAAGGCCGAGAAATCGTGCTCGCCGAGGAGCGCCAGTGCGGCCTCCTGCATTACGCCAAGGTCAAGCTCCTTCTTTACCCACCAAGCGTATCCAGAGCTGAAGAGCGGCGGGACCGGGCCTGTGCAAATGGCATAACGGTACTCGCGAGTGTGCGCATCGAATCTTGCCGAGAACCCCTTGGCGCAGCGCCTTGCGCCCCGGATAACGATACCGGGTCCACACAAAGCGTTCAGGGACCTGGTCAAGCGCATTAGATCCGGAGCCGAAGAAACCGGCGTATCGAAGCTTACGACCTGACCCAAAGCGTGAACTCCAGCGTCTGTCCTGCCTGCGCCGGTGGTTCCGACAGCGGTCCCGAATATCGTGTGCAGCGCCGATTCGATGGTTCCCTGGATCGTCGGTATGCCAGGTTGACGCGCAAAGCCGTGAAAGTCGGATCCGTCGTAAGACACCAGCAAGGCGATGCAATCGCTCATCGAAAGCCTCCATCACGATTGATCACAGTGTCACTCCTACAGCAAGCAGAAGAGTGCCGACTGACACCATGACGATCATATCCCTTACGCCAAGCCGACTTTCATTGAGCCGCGTGCGCCCATGTCCACCGTGATAGCACCTGGCCTCCATTGCGACAGCGAGTTCCTCGGAGCGCTTGAATAGACCGACAAACAGCGGTATCAGAACGGGAATATACGCCCGAGCTCGTGCCAGCGGCCAGCGCTGATCAAATCTAGCGCCGCGGGCGATCTGGGCGACGACGATCTTCTCGGCTTCCTCGGCGGTTGTGGGTATAAATCGCAGCGCGATCGTCAATATCATAGCGATTTCCCCCACTGGGACCCGGATCCGTTCGAGTGGGCGCATCAGGCGAGTCAAGCCATCGGTCAACTCCACTGGCGAGGTCGTGAGAGTCAAAAGCGAACTGCCTATCACCAGCAACATAATGCGCGCCGAGAAGAAGATGCCTCTGCCGAGTCCGTCAGGGTCGACGGCCAAAGGGCCTACCCGAATCAGCGCCACAGTTGCCGGCTCCCAGCGCAACGAATGCGCCAACAAGGTGAACAGCAGCAACAGCGTCACGGCCTTCAGGCCGCGCACGACGATCCGCCAGGAAACCTTAGAGAGCACAACGGCGATAACAGCGAGTGCCCCAATGAGCACCAGGCCAGAGAATCGCTCGATCATAAAGAGCACGATCGCAAAGACAAATATCAGGATCATTTTTGCTCGCGCCTCGAGCGTATGGATAGGCGAATCCACCGGCACATACTGACCAAATGGCACTGGCGGTCTCACGGTGACCACACCTGATCCCGGCCCCGACGCACGGCGTCAAAGATGATCTCCGCAGCGCGAATCGGGTCCAACGTAAACTCGCCCAATCGATAACCCGCCGCAACTGCCGCAAGCTGCGTTCTTAGCACCTCTGGGGGCAAAATACCCGCTTTGGCGAAGTATTGGGGGTCTTGGACCAGCGCGGCTGCTTCGCCGTAATACACGGCCTTGCCCTGATCGAGCAGAAGCGCCTTGTCGGCTATGCCGAGGAACTCCTCGGCGTCGTGGGTTACGATTAGAAGCGCACACTCTTGCTTCACCTCGCCGATAATGCGTCGCATAACCCGGCGACCATCGATATCGAGTCCAGCAGTGGGTTCGTCCAGGAGTAGATACCGAGGTTGCATAGCAAGAACGCCGGCCAGCGCGACCCGTCGAGCCTCTCCGCCGGATAGCGTAAACGGCGATCTGTGCGCAAACTGCTCGGTGAAAAGGCCGACCGACTCAAGCGCACTGCGCGCCAGGTCGATGGCTTCGGGGTGCGAGAAACCTTGGTTCATAGGGCCAAAGGCCACGTCGTCCAGCACGCTATCGGCAAAAAGCTGGGTCTCTGGATTCTGAAACACCAGGCCCAGCCGACCCGAGCTACCAAACATCGGGCCGGTCACAGGACGGCCCTCGATCTCTATCGATCCCTCAGTAGGTGGAAGTAAGCCAGCTATCATGCGCAGCAGCGTTGACTTTCCAGAACCCGTCGGGCCAAGAACCACAAGACTCTCTCCTCGGTCGACCTCAAAGGAGACACCCTCAAGCGCGCGATGGGCGAAGCTCATTCCGCTGGCGTATACGTATCCCGCGCCATCTACCCGCAGGCTCATAGGACGCTCACGACCGCATCGGCATCCATTGCCAGCGCAGGAACCGGCAGGCCCAGGTGCCTGAGCCTCGATGTCATCTCGTACACGGGCGGAACTGTCAGCCCAAAACTCTCAAGCAAGCCCTCTTCTTCCAAGAGCTTGGAGGGAGTACCAAGAAAGGCGATTCGCCCATCACGAAGAACGAGAACCCTATCGGCAGCCGAGAGGTCAGAAACGTGATGTGTAATGTGAACAACGCCAGTACCCTCATCCCGAAGCCTGGCGATAATCTCCAACACATCGCTTCGGCCAGATGGATCGAGCATCGCTGTCGGCTCATCCAGAATGATATACCTGGGTTGCAGTGCGAGTACTCCGGCGATCGCCAACCTCTGCTTCTGCCCCCCTGACAGCAGATGCGGCTCCCTTCTCTCCAGCCCCGACAATCCCACACTCTGCAGTGCCGCATCGACGCGCACCCGCAGCTCCTCGGGTGGAACGCCGAGATTTTCAGGACCGAAAGCAACATCCTCCTCCACCACGGTGCCCACGATCTGTGCGTCCGGATTTTGAAAAACAACACCCACCCGGCTGCGAACCTCCCATATTGACGCGGGATCTGCAGCAGAGAGCCCATCGACGACGACAGAGCCCTCATCCGGAAGCAAAAGGCCATTCATGAGCAACGCCAACGTTGATTTCCCGGAGCCATTGGGGCCAAAGACTGCAAGCGTCTGCCCGGGAAAAATTTCCAGGGTTACCTCACTGATGGCCTGTCGAATTGAGCCAGGATAAGTAAAGCTGATTTCTCTAAGGCTGATCACAGCGCCTCCATGCTAACCAGGCAGATATCCGACTCTCACGCAAAGAGCCTCGCAAGAAGTGCGAGGCTCTCTCGATAGCTTGTACCAGGCTTGAAAGCCCTCCTGCCGTCATGCCGAATTAATCGACAAGCTCCATTATCACCATCGGCGCAGAGTCGCCTTTCCTGGGGCCCAACTTCAGTATCCTTGTGTACCCGCCGTTCCTGTTTTCAAAACGAGGGGCTATATCGGCGAAAACTTTGTGCACGAGCTCCTTGTCGCCAAGCTTGCCCATAGCGAGCCTTCTCGAGTGCACGTCACCTTTTTTGCCCCACGTGATGATGCCCTCTACCAACGACCGAACTTCCTTCGCCTTTGCCTCGGTAGTCTTTATTCTCTCATTGATAAACAGGGCGGTTGCAAGGTTCTTCAGGATGGCGTCAGTATGACTTGCATCCGTGCCAAGCTTACGACCCTTCTTCTGATGTCTCATGATTTACTGTCTCCTACGCTTTCAGGCCGAGGCCTACTTGTTGCAGCTTGTCCTTTACCTCTTCAATCGACTTCGCACCAAAGTTGCGAATATTGAGAAGGTCATTCTCGCTGCACTCGGTTAGTTGACCAATGGTGTTGACCCCTTGGCGCCTAAGGCAATTGTATGAGCGAACCGAAAGATCCAGGTCCTCGATTGGCCTGTCGAGATCACCTTCGGAGTCATCCTCCGATACACGGAAGATTCCCTCATCCGGTAGCGCGGATACCGCCTGATCGGCAAATACCAGCATGTGCTCATTGATTATCTGCCCTGCACGGGCCACAGCATCACTCGGCTCTATCGCACCGTTGGTCTCAACTTCCAAAATAAGCTTGTCGTAGTCGGTTCGCTGTCCGACTCGAGTGTTCTCTACCACATATGTGCACCGCGAAACTGGAGAGAATAGTGAATCGATCAGGATGGTATCTACGGAGTCGTCCACTGGCCTGTTCTTGTCGGCGGCAATATAACCGCGCCCGACACGAATGCCGACTCTCATTTCCAGAGTCGCACCTTTCGCCAGATGGGCGATAACAGCATCTGGATTCACGATATCAAACTCTGCGGGAATCTCGAGGTCGGCAGCTGTGACAACACCCGGTCCGGATTTCACAAGAGTAGCAACCGCGCTATCGCCCTCGATGCCTGTCGACCGAAATATCAGCGACTTCACGTTGAGTACGATATCAGTGACATCCTCACGAACTCCATCCAGGGAAGCAAACTCATGATGGACTCCGGAGATCCGTATGGAGCAGGCAGCAGCTCCCTGTAGGGAAGACAAGAGCGTGCGGCGCATGCAGTTCCCGAGCGTGTAACCAAAGCCTCTCTCGAGGGGCTCCATGGTATATCGAGCTAGGCAGTCGCCGATCTGCTCTACATTGACACTTGGTCTCATAAACTCTGTCACTTTTTTAGCCCTCCTCGGCTAGTCCATCTGCCCTACTTCGAGTACAACTCAACGATGAGCTGCTCGCGGACGGGGGCATCAATCTGATCACGCACAGGCAGTGATAGCACTTTCCCGGACAGTTTCTCGATGTCAACCTCAAGCCAACCTGGAACTTCGACTCTTTCAGACGAGATCAGCGAAGTCTTGATAACCAACAGATCCCTGGACTTCGAGGCAACGGCGATCGTATCGCCGGTCCGAACCCTGTAGGATGGAATGTTAACCCTGCGACCGTTGACCGTGATATGTCCGTGACGAACAACCTGACGGGCCTCATCTCGGGACTTCGCAAAACCCAGCCTGTAGACAACGTTGTCCAGGCGGCTCTCCAGCAACCGGAGCAAGTTCTCGCCGGTCACTCCAAGCTGCCTCGTAGCAAGAGCGTAATAGCCCCTGAACTGCTTTTCCAAAAGGCCATACATCCTCTTGGTCTTTTGCTTCTCGCGAAGCTGGATTCGATACTCGGAATCACGTGGACGGCGCTTGCCGGCCATTCCGGGAGCGTACGGACGGCGCTCGATTGCGCACTTGTCCGAATAGCACCTATCGCCCTTCAGAAATAATTTAGTACCTTCGCGGCGGCACAATCTGCAGTCCGCACCGGTATAGCGAGCCATAATCTATTTCCTTCCGTAAACTAAACTCGGCGGCGCTTGCGCGGCCGACAGCCATTGTGCGGGACCGGTGTGCAATCCTGGATAGCAGCGATCTCCAGGCCTGCGGCCTGCAGCGAACGCACTGCTGTCTCTCTGCCTGAACCGGGGCCTTTCACAAACACGGATACCTTACGCATGCCATGCTCCATGGCTGCCCGGGCACAAGCCTCAGCAGCCATCTGGGCGGCAAAGGGGGTAGACTTGCGAGACCCCTTGAATCCCACGGTTCCGGCTGACTGCCAGGCAATCACGTTTCCTTGTGGGTCAGTGATCGTTATAACCGTGTTATTGAATGTGCTCTTGATGTGCGCCTGCCCAACAGCAATATTTTTGCGTTCGGAGCGACGCACCCGAGTTGTAACGTTCTTCTTCTTGGCGACCATGTACTACTTGCCCTTCTTCTTGGCGCCGATTTGACGACGGGGGCCCTTACGAGTGCGCGCGTTGGTGTGAGTCCTCTGCCCGCGCACGGGAAGGCCACGACGATGGCGCAATCCACGGTAGCAACCTATCTCCATAAGACGCTTGATATTCTGGCTGACCTCTCTTCGAAGATCACCCTCTATGCTCAGGGTCTTGTCGATATACTCTCTGAGCTTTACGACCTCCTCCTCAGTAAGGTCGCGAACCCGAGTGTCACCCGAGATCCCAGTATCTCGCAGGATCAACTGGCTAGTCGTCAAACCTATACCGAAAATGTAGGTCAGGCCCGTCTCGACACGCTTTTCGCGCGGTAAGTCGATACCTGCAATTCTGGCCACTCGCCGTACCTCCTCTAACCTTGTCGCTGCTTGTGGCGCGGGTTCTCACATATAACAAGGACCCTGCCGTGACGGCGAATAATTTTACATTTGTCACACATCTGCTTGACGGAAGGTCTTACCTTCATCGCTCTCCCTTTCGGTAATACACATCTATATTCACGCCCAGCCGCAGGCGCGTACTTTCTACTTATACCTGTAAGTGATTCTGCCTCGTGTCAGATCGTAGGGCGAAAGCTCTACTACGACTCGATCACCTGGGAGAATACGGATGTAGTGCATTCTCATCTTCCCGGAAATATGCGCTAAAACCTTGTGCCCATTGTCTAGCTCAACCCGGAACATAGCGTTTGGCAGCGGCTCACTAACCGTACCTTCCATCTCTATGGACTCTTCACGCTTCGCCACCAGCTATAATCTCCTCACCTCGGCTTCAGCCGCAAATGGTCAGTATACCTATTTCTTTTATAGTAGTCCACATCATTTTTATATCTTTCAGGGAAGTGTAAGAATCAACGGGCCATCTCGATGTATGGCGATTGTATGCTCAAAGTGTGCCGATAAGGAGCGGTCGAGAGTTGAAACTGTCCAGCCATCCGAGAGTCCCTCGACCTCAGCTCCGCCGGCATTGACCATTGGCTCGATAGCTAGCACCATGCCCTCGGCAAGAGTAGGGCCTTTTCCTGCAACTCCAAAGTTCGGGACCTGCGGCTCTTCATGCATAGAGCGTCCGATCCCATGCCCTACATACTCTCTGACGACTCCAAATCCGGCCTCATCTGCCGCGCCTTGAATGGCCGCCGATATGTCCGAAACCCTGCCTCCGACAACCGCCTTGGATATCCCAAGATCGAGTGAGCGCCTGGTGACCTTTATTAGCTCTTCGGCCAACGCACTGACCTCACCAACTGGAAAGGTCATGGCGCTGTCCGCGTAGTATCCCTCAACGATCGCACCTACATCGACAGAGAGTATGTCTCCCTGCTCCAGTCTACGGGATGACGGAATGCCGTGTACGACCTCATGATTTATGGATGCACAGATAGTAGCAGGAAACCCATGGTAGCCCTTGAAGGCTGGCATTGCTCCCGCGGTGCGAATAAGCTCCTCGGCTATGGCGTCGAGCCTTAGCGTTGTAACCCCTGGGCGGACGTGCTCACCAATCGCCTGCAGCGCCTGTGCGGTTATCCTTCCCGCTTGGCGCATGATTTCGATTTCTGTGGATGACTTCCTTATGATCACGGTAAAAAGCTATTTTCCGAGAGCGGATTTGATGCTCTCCCAAACTTCGTTTACCGATCTAGAACCATCGATCTCCCTAAGGACTCCGCGCGAGCGGTAGTAGTTGATGAGCGGGGCGGTGGCTCTGTCATACACTGCGAGACGGTTTCTTACGGTTGCCTCGTTGTCGTCTGAGCGCTGAATAAGGGCGGCCCCGCATGAGACACAGTTGCTACCCTCGGATGCGCTCGTAATCCTTCCGCACGCTTCGCAAGCACGTCGCGTCGTCAAGCGCTGGACAATTAGATCCCGCGGCACGTCGATATTGATCACCGCGTCCAGAGACACGCCCATATCTTCCAACTCTCGATCGAGAGCTGCGGCCTGACTTTCATTGCGAGGAAAGCCGTCGAGAACGAACCCCTTGCTCATGCCCGATTCCATAATCCGAGATTTCACAAGTCCAATTACTATGAAGTCCGGAACGAGTTCGCCTGAATCCATATAGCTCTTGGCCTGCACTCCCAAAGGAGTCTCAGCAGCAACCGCCTGGCGCAATATGTCTCCGGTGGAGATATGCGCCAGGCCCCACTCTGAAACAATCCTGGCCGACTGGGTGCCTTTTCCAACTCCCGGAGCGCCGAGCAATACGGTGTTCATCATCCCTCTTTCCTAAAATCCGTCTGTTTCAAATATCACTTACTTGAAAAACCCATCGTAGTGACGCATCTTCAGCTGACTCTCCAGCTGAGTCATTGTCTCCAAAGCAACTCCGACCATGATCAATATCGATGCCCCGCCGAACTGCTCCAGAACAGTCATATCAGTTGCCCGGAAAAGTATCGTTGGGAGAATTGCGATACCTGCAAGGAATACCGCCCCTGGCAAGGTGATGCGATTCATCACGCCCTCAATATAGCTGACAGTCGCCTTCCCGGGGCGCACCCCTGGGATGAAGCCTCCGTTCTTGCGAAGGTTGTCTCCAAGATCGATCGGATTGAACACCAGAGCCGAGTAGAAGTACGCAAAGAATACGATCAATACCGAGAAGAACGCGTAATACAACCAGCCCTCGGATAGAGCATTGCCGACTCCGGTAAGAAACGCATTCCCCGTCATCGTCGCGAGCTGAGCGGGAAAGAATAACACCGCCGAGGCGAAAATTATGGGGATTACGCCCGATCCGTTCACCTTCAAGGGAATATACGTGCCGGATCCGCCATAAACCTTGCGGCCTATAACGCGCTTGGCGTACTGAACGGGAATCCTGCGCTGCCCCCGCTCCATCATCACCACGAAAGCAACGACTGCCAGGAAGATCACGATGGTCACCACGAACATGAGCACATTCCCAAGCTGGAGGGCTTGCCACATCGCCACAGGAAAGCGCGCAACGATACTGGCAAAGATGATCAAAGACATCCCGTTACCGATACCTCTTTGAGTAATGAGCTCGCCCATCCACATGACCAAAATCGCACCGGCCACAAGTGAGATAACGATTACCGCGTTTGTGACCACTCCAAAGCCAACACCCGATCCGGCAAGCGCGTCTCTGAACACCGTAAGCAATCCAAGGGCGTTCAGCACGGCAATACCGAGCGTTAGGTAGCGAGTCCATTGTGTAATCTTTCGCTGTCCCGTCTCGCCCTCTTTCGACCAGCGCTCCAGCGTCGGGACCACCGCTCTCAAGAGCTGCATAATGATCGAGGCGGTAATGTATGGCATGATGCCGAGAGAAAACACTGCAAACGTCTCGAGTGCGCCACCGGAAAACAGGTTGAGCAGCCCAAGCACTGCCTGCCCTTCGACAAGGGCTCTAACCGCCTCAATATCGACTCCTGGCACAGGAATATGCGCGCCGATCCGGTATAGCCCAAGCACAACCAGAGTGAAGATGATCTTTCGCCTTAGCTCGGGAACGCGCAAAGCGTTGGCGATTGCGGTAATCACGGGGTTTCTACCTTTCCGCCGGCTGCAGCGATCTTGGTTGCAGCAGCAGCAGAGACCTTGTCGACCTTGACCGTCAAGGCTTTGGTGATTTCACCGTCTCCGAGTACTTTGACCGCCACTTGTCTTGACTTAATCATTCCGCTGGCAAACAAGGCATCGACATCAACGACATCTCCCGCCGAGAATTTCTCATCCAGACGTCCGACATTCACCACAGCATATGCTATGCGGAAGGGGTTTTTGAATCCCGGCAACTTCGGCAGTCGCATATGTAGCGGGTTCTGACCACCCTCGAAGCCGGGGCCCTTGCCGCCGCCCGCACGCGACAGCTGACCCTTGTTACCCTTGCCCGATCGTCCGCCGTGCCCACTGCCGTGACCGCGCCCGACTCTCTTGCGGTTCTTGCGCGACCCAGGGGCCGGAAACAGATCATGAATCTGCATTCTAATTCTCCTTCGTCCTTGTTGGCACAAGGTTTTGTTCGTTAAAATTCCTCAACCTTGAGCAGGTGTTTCACCTTGAATATCATACCGCGGATTACGGGTGTATCATCGTGCTCAACAACATGATTGAGCCTTTTCAGTCCTAACGCCTTGACTGTGGACTTTTGATCCTGTGCAAAACCAATTGTGCTACGTACCTGGGTGACTCTAAGCCTCTTGGCCATTGGATACTAATCCTCCAAACCATATATCTGACCGACGGATTTTCCGCGCTTACGAGCGACTTCCTCGGCGCTGGTAAGCGACTTCAATCCTTCGGCTGCAGCCTTGACCATATTCAAGGCATTGTTTGTCCCGAGCGACTTCGAGAGCACATCACTGACACCCGCCAGAACCAGCAGTGCTCGGACCGGACCACCTGCGATCACACCGGTACCAGGGGCAGCGGGTTTGAGGAGAACCTGTCCTGCGCCATAGTTACCAATTATCGCGTGCGGTATTGTGCCATTGGTCAGCGGAACCTTGAACATATTTTTCTTGGCGTCTTCGATGCCCTTCTTGATCGCGATCGGAACCTCCTGGGACTTACCCATTCCGATTCCCACGTTCCCAGCGCCATCTCCAACCACTACCAGCGCAGTCAGAGCAAAACGCCGGCCACCTTTGACCACCTTGGAAACCCTGTTGATAAAGACTACCTTTTCTTGCAGCTCCGAAACCGGAGCCTCCCTACGCGCCATACTTGGCCTCCTAAAACTTCAGTCCGGCGCTTCTAGCGCCTTCAGCCAGCGACTTGACCCGGCCATGATACAAACGTCCCGAACGATCGAACACAACTTCCGATATACCTTTTTCAAGAGCTCGCCGGCCGAGAAGCTCCCCTATGATCCTGGCTGCATCGACGTTTCCGCCGCCCTTCAGCGATATGCTGACCTGGTTGTCCAGAGATGAGCAGGCGACTAGAGTCTGTCCGGCGACATCGTCGATCAGCTGAGCGTAAATATGCATATTGGTACGCGTCACGCATAGACGGGGCCTCTGCGCCGTTCCTGAAACCTTCCCGCGCACCCGAGTCTTCCTCCTGGCGAGTCCGGCTCGCTTTGTTTTTAGCCTATCCATGGCTCACTGCACTCCTTGAGATTGATATGCCCATCATAATTTCAGTTTTACTTAGCCGTCTTGCCCAGTTTGCGGCGAACCCGCTCGCCTTCATACCTGATTCCTTTGCCCTTATACGGCTCCGGCGAACGCCACCGTCGAATTTCTGCAGCAATCTGCCCGACTCGCTGCTTGTCGATTCCACGAACGGTAATTCTGGTCGGGGTCGGAACCTCAAAAGATATGTTCTCCTCGGCCTTTACGATAACCGGGTGCGAAAACCCAAGCTGCATCTCAAGATCCTCGCCGTTCATCGCTGCACGATATCCGACACCTACAATCTCGAGATTCTTGGAAAAGCCTTCCGAGACACCAGCCACCATGTTCGCGACAAGCGTACGCGTAAGGCCATGCAGCGCGCGGTTATCCCTCGTGTCATCAGGACGGGAGACGGTAACTACGCCCTCCTCGACCTCTATAATCAGAGCCTCGTTGAACTGCTGCGAGAGCTGACCTTTAGGACCCTTGACCGTAACCCTGTTGTTTTCATTCTTTACCTCTACCCCGGAAGGGACCGGGATGGGCTGTTTGCCGATACGAGACACGGCGATGCTCCTTTCCTTTCAGTCCAGTCCGACTACCAGATGTAAGCGATGACTTCTCCGCCAACGCCCGCTTTACGGGCCTCGCGATCGGTCATCACTCCGCTTGACGTTGAAACCACGGCAATACCAAGACCGCCGAGAACCCTCGGAAGATCTTCCTTTTTCGCGTACACGCGCAATCCGGGCTTCGATATTCTGCGAATACCGGTGATTGTACGCTGCCTTCTGGGTCCATACTTTAACGCTATCTCAAGCGTGTCCTGCGGATCGCCCGACACGACAGTATAGTCGTCGATGTATCCCTCATGCTTCATAACCCTTGCTATCTCTACCAACTTCTTAGAAGCCGGCATCGTCACCGAGGATTTAAACGCCGAGTTAGCGTTTCTCACCCTCGTCAACATGTCTGCTATTGGATCCGTCATGCTCATTATTTCAACCTCCTATGGTTCAAATCCATTCCTCGCGCCGGTTCGCACTCACCCGTGGTGAATGCGCCTTCTCGCCAGGTCCTTCACACAAAAGCTACCAGCTAGCCTTGCGAACTCCGGGTAGCTCACCGCGACTTGCAAGCACTCTCAGGCATATCCTGCACAATCCAAACTGTCTGTAGAAACCTCTTGGGCGTCCGCAGCGCATACAACGATTCACGGCACGAACTGCAAACCGCGGTGTCCTCTTGGCTTTGGCTATCATAGACTTCTTGGCCACTACTAACCTCCTTGTGGGCGACGAGGCGCCTTACATTCCCTTTTTTCTCTTGAACGGAAAGGCGAATGCCTGAAGCAAGGCCCTCGCCTCATCATCACTGCTTGCAGTGGTGACAAAGGTGATATCCATTCCTCTAACCCTATCGATCTTGTCGTAGTCGATCTCAGGGAAAACCAGCTGCTCAGTCAATCCCATGGAGTAGTTGCCGGAACCGTCAAAGGAGTTTGGATTTAGTCCGCGAAAGTCCCTGACCCGCGGTATAGCCGTGGTCACGAGGCGATCAAAAAACTCCCACATTCTGGCTCCGCGCAGGGTAACCTTTGCACCGATCGGCATTCCCTGGCGAATCTTGAAGCCAGCGATCGATTTTCTGGCCCGATTGAGCTTGGGCTTCTGACCGGTGATGATCGCGAGATCCCGCATTGCCGCATCGAGTGCCTTGGCATCTTGGGCCGCCTCGCCAACACCCATGTTAACTACGATCTTCTCGAGTCTGGGGACCTGATGAATATTGCTGTACCCAAGCTCACTCATCAGCTTGCCGGCGACTTCTTCCCTGTACCTGGTCTTGAATCTTGGTTCCATCTAAAACTTCCTCCGTGTCGTGTTTATGCGCAGGATTTCCGACCCCACGCAATCACCTTTAGACCCCTGCGGGTCACTTGTCTATATCTGCGCCACACTTCTTGCAAACCCGAATTCGCTTTCCTTCATCCCGGCGCCGTCCAGCCCTTGTAGCCTGAGAGCAACTGGGGCAAATCAGCATAATATTGCTTATGTGGATGGTGCCTTCCATTTCAAGGATGCCCCCCTGGGGCTGAGTCCTCGTAGGGCGGCGATGCTTCTTGATCATATTCACATGCTCAACGACAAGTCGACGCTTCTCCGGGTTTACAGCCAGCACACGGCTTTCCTTGCCTTTATCCTTGCCGGCTATAACCTTTACCTTGTCGCCTTTGCGAACAAACAATGAGCGGGACATTCTTACTCTCCTTCTATAGAACCTCAGGGGCGAGCGACACTATTTTCATATAACGCCGATCGCGCAGCTCACGAGCGACCGGGCCGAAAATACGTGTGCCCCTCGGGTTACCCTGATGATCGATGACTACAGCGGCGTTCTCATCAAACTTGATGTAGCTGCCATCCTTGCGCCGGATCTCCTTCTTTGTGCGAACCACAACGGCGCGAACTACATCTCCCTTTTTGACTGTTCCATTGGGAATCGCCTCTTTTACAGCACAGACGATCACATCGCCCACATACGCATAGCGACGCTTGGATCCACCCAGGACCTTGATGCACGCCACTTTGCGGGCTCCCGAGTTGTCAGCTACCTTTAATCGCGTTTCTGCCTGAATCATTTACTTCCTCCGTCGGCATACGGCAAACCAGAGGTGCGAAAGCCAGCGGCATCGCACATACTTTGCCAGGTTACTAACGTGCCTTCTCTACAATCTCGACCAAACGCCATCTCTTCAACCTAGACAGCGGACGGGTCTCCATGATCAGAACGGTGTCGCCGATTGCGCACTCATTGTTCTCATCATGGGCGTGATATTTCTTGCTACGGGTGATCATCTTTCCATAAAGCGGATGCCGCTTTCTGTCCGAGATACTCACGACGCAAGTCTTATCACCGGATGCGGAGACTACCACTCCCTGCCGCACCTTTCTGCTGTTGCGCTCTTCTGTCACCTTATCCTCCAACATCTCTTACGAGGCGGCGCTCTCGCGCTGGGCGCGGAGCTCCCTCATACGAAGCTCAGTATGCAAGCGCGCGATCTCCCTCTTAATGGTCTTGATCCGCGCAGGATTATCCAGTCTTCCTGTGGCCAGCTGAAATCTCAGGTTGAACAGTTCGGTCCTGGTCTCCTTGATCTTTTCAGCAACCTCCGAGTCGGACATTTTTGTTATCTCAGTAACCTTCATCTATCTCTCACCACCAGTATCAGCGCGCGCGACAAATTTGGTCTTGATGGGAAGCTTGTGCCGCGCAAGACGAATCGCTTCTCGCGCAATCTCCTCGGAAACGCCTGACAGCTCAAACATCACCCTGCCGGGCTTTACCACAGCAACCCACTTCTCCGGATTCCCTTTCCCTGAGCCCATACGTGTCTCGGCGGGCTTCTGGGTTATGGGCTTGTCCGGAAAGATGTTGATCCAGACCTTACCTCCACGCTTCATGTAACGTGTCATCGCGATACGGGCGGATTCGATCTGGCGATTGGTGATCCAGCCGGCCTCTAGGGCCTTGATCCCGTAATCGCCGAAGTTGATCTCCGTGCCACCCTTTGCGAAGCCCTTTCGTGAGCCCCGCTGCACCTTGCGATGTTTGACTCTTTTTGGCAGAAGCATCTAGCGCCTCCTTTGGCCTTCGTTACGAGCAGGCCTGGAAGGACGGCCACGCTCATTCAAGGGCTCCTGTCGAGATTGACCCGGAAGCACCTCGTACCTGTATATCCAAACCTTGACGCCGATAACACCCATCGTTGTGTGTGCCTCGGCGATGCCGTAATCAATCTTGGCTCTAAGTGTGTGCAACGGAACCCGGCCCTCGCGGTACCACTCTCGACGGCTCATCTCAGCGCCGCCGAGGCGTCCCGAACACTGAATACGAATACCGAGCGCGCCGCCCTTCATGGCGGAAGTAACCGCCTTGCGCATCGCGCGGCGGAATGCGACTCTACCCACGAGCTGCTCGGCAACGCCCTGGGCAACAAGCACTGCGTCGAGCTCCGGTCGGGTGATTTCAACGATATTGACAGCGACCTGTCCACCCGTGATCTGCTCGATATCCTTTCTCAAGGTATCTACTTCCGTGCCTTTTTTACCGATCACGATTCCTGGGCGCGCTGTCCACAAAGTCACTGCGGATTTGTCGCCTTTGCGCTCTATCTCGACACGCGACAAGGCCGCTCGGCGCAAGCGCTTGAACAGCAGTTCGCGAATCTTGAGATCCTGGGCAAGCGTCTCACTGTAGCCCTTGCCCTGGTACCACCTTGAACGCCAGTCCTCGGTAATCCCAAGCCTAATTCCGATAGGATATACCTTCTGTCCCATGCCCTACGCCTCCTTTCCTTGCTTGAGAATGATTGTTACGTGACTTGTACGCTTGTTGATACGAAAAGCACGACCCCGAGCACGAGGGCTTACTCTTTTCAGCGTTGGGCCCTCATCAACATAGGTAGCCGCAACGTACAAGCCATCCGCCTTGAGCTTAAGATTCTTCTCGGCGTTCGCTACGGCGCTATTCAGCAATTTCTCGACGACTTCCGCAGCGGCGCGCGGAGTAAACTTTAGAATTGCGGCCGCATCTGCGACTGACTTGCCGCGAATCAAGTCCACCACGAGTCGAGCCTTACGCGGACTTACCCGCACATATCGTGCAACAGCTCTTGCTTCCATCTTTCCTACCTCTTGCCTTTCTTGTCGGCCGCATGGCCGCGGAACGTGCGGGTCGGGGAGAATTCGCCGAGCTTATGTCCCACCATCGACTCAGTAACATACACGGGGACGTGCTTGCGCCCATCGTGTACCGCAATGGTGTGGCCGACCATCTCGGGAAATATGGTCGAAGCGCGCGACCAGGTCTTGACGACCCTCTTCTCGCCGGTCTCGTTCATCTGCTGTATTCGAGCGAGCAAGCGTGCTTGCACGAATGGGCCCTTCTTGAGACTCCTGCTCATGATCTTCTTTCAGCTCCCTTGCGCTAATCGTTATTTCTTGCGCCGACGAATGATAAGGCGATTGGATAACTTGCCTTTCGCACGCGTGCGATGACCTTTGGTCGGAACGCCCCAGGGTGATACCGGGTGACGCCCTGCGGTTTTGTTCTTGCCTTCACCACCACCGTGAGGGTGATCGACAGGGTTCATTGCGGTGCCTCTGACCGTGGGACGAATACCCTTCCAGCGAGCTCTTCCGGCCTTGCCTACAGTGATATTGCCATGATCCGAGTTGCCGACCTCACCAACGGTGGCGCGACAAATAAGGAGCACGCGGCGCATTTCGCTAGAGGGCATGCGCAATATTGCATAGTCGCCCTCCTTGCCCATCAACTGGATGGATGTCCCCGCCGAACGAGCCATGGCGGCACCCTTGCCCGGATGAAGCTCCACAGCGTGAACCACGGTTCCGGTCGGAATATCCTTGAGCATCAATGCGTTACCGGGCTTGATATCAGCTTCCGGACCACTGACCACAGTAGTGCCGACCTGAAGGCCCTTCGGCGCGAGAATATAGCGCTTCTCGCCATCGGCGTAGTGAAGCAGCGCAATACGAGCCGAGCGATTCGGGTCATACTCGATAGACGCCACTCGCGAAGGAACGCTGTCCTTCGATCGCTTGAAGTCAATTCTGCGATACCGACGCTTGTGTCCACCGCCCTGATGGCGTGTCGTAATACGTCCATAGTTGTTTCGACCGCCCTTTTTGTGCAGCGGCTCCAGCAACGACTTCTCCGGCTCCGACTTGGTTATCTCGGAAAAGTCCGATACCGACTGGAATCGGCGGCCCGGTGATGTCGGTCTGTATTTCTTTATTCCCATCGTTTCTCCTTCCAGTCCGATTGCCGCTACTGCTTGTGACCGTCGAGTTGAACCTCGACTGACAGTATCGACGCCGGACTACCACGGTGCCGGGCGGCTCCATTGCTGGCCCGGAACCACTAATAGCACTTTCAGTGACGCCTAGGGCGCCGCGAAAAACTCTATCGTGTCGCCCTCTTTGAGAGTGACGATCGCCTTCTTCCACGAACGGGTAAGCCCCTTGCGATTACGCAACCGACGAGGCTTGCCAGAGACATTCATGGTATTCACACTCAAAACGGTAACGCCAAAAACCTCTGTTACCGCAGTAGCAATCTGCGGTTTTGTCGCAGTTTTGGCAACCTCGAAAGAATACCTGTTATCGGCGATCATTTCATATGATTTCTCAGAAACAATCGGCCTGATGATGACACTGTGAGAGATCGGCATTTACAAAAGCACCCCCTCGAGTGAGCTCAAAGTGTTGCTGTCTATCAGCACGGCATTATTGTTTACAAGATCGTAGGTGTTTGCCTGTCCCACGGTTATCACCTGAACTTTGGGAATATTGCGAAAAGACAGAGCAGTTTCAAAATCGTCGTTGGCTACAACAACGGTTACGCGACCCTCTATACCTAAGTTCCTAAGGGTCTCTGCGGCTCTCTTGGTAGATGGCTCAGCAAAGCCAAAATTCTCGACTACCACAAGTGCACCCTCGGCAGTTTTTGCAGAAAGCGCACTGCGCATAGCAAGTTTTATCATCTTACCGGGAATCCTGAATGCGTAGCTGCGCGGAGTGGGGCCGAAGACGACTCCTCCGCCTTTCCACTGGGGCGCCCTTATGGTTCCTTGACGAGCACGTCCCGTACCCTTCTGGCGCCAAGGCTTGCTTCCACCGCCGGAAACCTCACTGCGGCCTTTTGTGCTGTGAGTTCCAGAGCGCCATGCGGCCCGCTGGCTTCGCACCACCTGGTGCATCGCGAAAGTATGCGGCTCGATAGCGAAAACGCCGTCCGCCACATCTTTTACACCAACCTTCTTTCCAGATATGTCTTTGATGTCTATCGTTGCCATCGTCTTAGCACTCCTCGTGTATGCAATCAAACCGCTGCCAGGCGGCTACCGCCTGCTGGTTACGCCTTGCGAATCGTCAACAATGCGCCTTTTCCACCAGGAACAGCGCCTTTTACGATCAATAGATTTCGCTCTGGATCAATACGAACGATCTCCAGATTACGAACGGTCACACTCTCTCCACCCATCCGCCCGGGCATCTTGGTTCCTTTGAGAACGCGAGCTGGGGTAGCGCACATTCCTATGGAGCCCGGGGCACGATGGAAGTGTGAGCCATGTCCACCTGGACCACCGCGGAAGTTGTGCCGCTTCATGACTCCGGCAAATCCTTTACCCTTGCTCGTGCCGCTCACATGAACACTCTGGCCCGCTTCGAAGCTCTCAACCGTGAGCACATCGCCAGCCTTGACCGAGTGGCCTTCATCGAGAGCGACTTCGGCTAGATGGCGCTTGGGCTCAACCTTGGCCTTTTCAA